>OJAL01000318.1_pt1 | contig 39092 bp, 38 predicted proteins | sample 1589301 | NCBI WGS metagenome assembly OJAL01 (sample SAMN03283261) | human gut metagenome | biome: human-associated habitat; material: feces | host: Homo sapiens | place: USA | collected 2013
ACCAGCCCTGATAGCGGGTGTCCTTGAGCTTGCGGGCGTCCGTGCCGAGAAAGTTGACCTTGCCGTCGAACCCGCCGATGTTGTACTGCCCGCCGTGGGCGTGCAGACCGATAAAATGCCCGGAAAAGCGGTCGCAGAACCAGTAGCGCGCCTCGGGCTGCACGACCCAGTGTTTCCAGCGGCGCTGGTGCGAGAGCGTCCACGCGTTGAACTGCCCCGTAACGTCCAGCGTCCACTTGGGGGCGAGACCGATTTCCAGACCGAGATTCGGATTGAGAAAACCGTCGGCGAGCAGGTTTGTCTTCAGTGCGACGTCCTGTGCCCGGACGGCCTGAAACATGCCGGCTGCAATGATTGTCAGAAGTAAAATAATTCGTCGTTTCATCATTCTTCGTTCTTTATTCTTTTTCCTGTAACTTTACATCTTTTCGCCACTTCTCTCCGCAAGAGAAGTATCAACGCAAAAATTGATAATAATTGACTGATAAACAGAGCGTATTTAATTGGGAAAGTCGGAATCGCTCAGCAAATGTTGACGTAAATTCCTTTGAGATACCTATTTATCAATAAAAAAGTCCCTGTTTTATGCCGTTATTTTCAATAAATTGCGTAATTTTGCATCGTTGATACTTCTCTTGCGGAGAAAACCGTTCGAATGCTCAACATTTTATCGGCCTTACAGGTCTATCCGGTACAGTTTCAGCTATTTGCCGTATTAAAATACTTCCGCCTCCATGTGCGTGTTAAGCGAAGCGTTCCGGGCCGTGCATTCCTTGTCGAATCTTGCTGTTTCCGATAGCTCTCTTTCCAAGAAAAATACCGCTCTGGGAAGAGGTTGTCCTGCTGCCGTTTATTCCTCGGATGGCGGTTTTTGCTCAACAGTTAGCAAGTGTTTGCTCGACAGGATATTGTTTTTTTCACTTTATCGAGTGTTAATTTTATCCGTTTGTAGGGTTCTCTATTGATTTTTTGACTATTTTTGCATTCGCAAATACTTCTCTTGGAAAGAGATGTTTCGACTTGCAAAACACATCTTCATACCCTTTCTTGAAAGGCTGCCGGTTCTTCCCTTTGTAACATATTTTGAGATGACTGCTTTCGCTCCATTGTAACGATGCACATAGGCTGCTGTAAACATTCCCCATTTTACAACGATTTCAGGATAAGGCTGTTGGCCTTGTCCACGACCGAGGTGTCCAGCGAGGCGAGGTAAATCCGCGTCGTGTTCTCCGAGTCGTGCCCCATCGCCTCGCTGATCGTCGAGAGCGGGATATTCTTGCTTTTGGCGATGGAGGCCCAGGCATGGCGGGCGACGTAGGTCGTCAAGGGTATGCCCAGCCCCAACCGTTCGCCTAATTTCTTCAGTTTGTCATTGACAAGATGGGCGGCATTCTTGTACTGTCTGCGGGCGTCCGTTTCCATATCCCTGATAACCGGCAGCAGATAAGGCGTGCCGTCCGTATCGTATTTGCTCACGATATCCTGCATCGGTTTCTCCCACTTGATGAAGAGTTGCTGCCCCGTCTTCTGGCGGCGGTAAGAGAGCACCCCATTCTGCAAGTCCTTCTTTTTCAGGTAAGCCATATCCACGAACGACATGCCCCGGGTGTAAAACGAGAACATGAACAGGTCCCTCGCGTAATCCATCGCGGGGTTGAGCGTGAGGTCCATGTCCCGTATCCGGCGGATGACCTTCAACGGCACGGCGCGTTTGACCGTCTTGTCCACGCCCGTGTAGACATACTTGAACGGGTTGTGCTGGGCAACCAGCTCCTTTTCCACCGCGCGGTTATAGATGGCGCGGAGGTTGCGCATATAGAAAGACGAGGAGTTCGGACAGACACCGTTCTCTTTCAGGTAGGTTTCGTACTCCACCATCAGGTTGGAGTCCACCTCCTCGAACAGGAGGTCGTTTTCCCCGTGAAAGCGCAGGAAGCTGTTCAGCGCAGTCGTGTAAGTCTCGGCCGTACGCCTTTTGCCGATCTGTTTGAGTTCCCGTATGAGTTTGCGCGCGAAAGCGATGAACCCTCCGCAGTCCGTCGGCGAGGTGAAAAGTTCCACCACCTTGTCTGCGGTATAGGCCGTGCCGGCTTGTTCGAGACGTGCGATGATCTCCCTGAAACGGGCAAGGTCGTCCGTCAAAGCGGTCGTCAAGGAAACCAGATAGTTCCTGCGCCCCTCGTCGGTAACGGAGGACTGGATGACCTTGGAACGGCCGGCGTCCCATTCCGAGGGGTGGAGTTTGTAACCGGTATGAACCTGTCTTGCCAGACGGTTGTGAATCACCTGATAATAGAGTGCGCCTTCCTTCGTCCCGATGGAAGATGCGCGGAATTTTACTTTTACTGTTGCCATATTACATTATTTATAATATTCTCTCTTATTAAAGAATATGGCAAACAGGATACGGAAGGTGATACGCGGAGGATTTCAGGTATAATTATAAGCTTTCCTGTTCACAAGGTCGCATGGGAGCTTTATCTTTTAACACTTATTCACACCGATATAAAATTCCGCCGCCAGACGAGACTGTATAAACGAACGAGGACGGCCACAAACGGATTGCAAGGCAGAATATGTTGAGCAAAAAGGATTTGTCCGGATAAAAACGCCTAAGAATGAAACGATTGCAGCCATCCTGCTTCTCTTGCGGAGAGAAGTGGCGAAAAGAGGCATAATAATGTTAGTTCCGTATGAGGACAAAACAATGTTTTGAAAATGGGAGAAATTCCCATTGTTCTTTTTTAGTAATAAGTTGTAACTGCTTGAACTTTAACAAATTTCGAGTTCTTGCAGGATTGGTAGAATTGTCCTGACCCGAAACAATGGCGTTACAAGAAAGTGATGTCCCCGCTGTATGGTACGTGATGCGCGACCTGAAACGCACCAATGCCAGGCGACCGGCCTACAAGGTGCTGGAGGATAAGAAAATGAAGGTATATACCCCGATGAAAAAGTGCCCGGTGACGCGACACGGGAAAAAGGACTTCGAGGAAGTGCCGTTCATGCCGGATTTGCTGTTCGTACGCGATACGCGTGAGAACCTCGACCCGGTCGTGGCAAAAATCCCCACGCTCCAGTACCGCTGGCTGCACAACACGTACCGTGTCCCCATGACCGTGTCCGACACGGAGATGGAACGCTTCATCCACGCTGTCAACACCTCGAAAAATCCCCGTTTCTACCTGCCGGAAGAGGTCACGCGGCAGATGTGCAATCGGAAGATACGCATCATCGGCGGGCCTCTTGACGGGTACGAGGGACGCCTGCTCACCATACGTGGTTCCAGGGTCAAGCGCCTGCTCGTGGAGCTCGAAGGATTCTTTAGCGTGGGCGTGGAGGTCGCTCCCGAATACATACAACCGGTCGGGTGACACCCGATACTCCCGCCACAGATATGTAGCCATGCTGAAACGCTTGTTCGACATAACGGTCTCGCTTGTTTTCATGTGCACGTTATTCCCTTTCCTGTATATCATAATAGGTGCGGCTGTCAAGATGACATCCCGGGGGCCGGTGTTGTTCCGCCAGCGGCGCAGCGGACTGGATAACAAGCCCTTCACCTGCCTGAAGTTCCGTACCATGATAGTGAACGGCGAGGCGGACACGCTTCAGGCGGTGGCCGGGGACGGTCGGATAACACGCGTGGGGGCTTTCCTGCGGCGCACATCCCTTGACGAGCTTCCCCAGTTCATCAACGTCCTGAAAGGCGACATGTCCGTTATCGGTCCCCGCCCGCACATGCTTTACCACACGGAAACATACTCGTCCCGCATTCCGGGCTACATGAGGCGCCTGTCGGTCAGGCCGGGCATTACCGGCGTGGCGCAGATCCTCGGCTATCGTGGCGAGACGCCCGTGGATGCGGACATGGCGCGACGCGTGAGGCTTGACCTGTGGTACATAGACCACCGCTCTTTCGGACTGGACCTGTATATTTTCATCAGAACCTTCCTTGATTTTATAAAGCTTGAATAATTTGAAACAAAAATAGTTACTTATGAAAAAAATTATCATTTTTACACTTCTGTGCCTGCTGGTCACGGGTAGTGTGCACGCGCAGATTGAGAATCTTGACAAGGTCGAGTGGCGGCGGGTGGAACGCGACTCCCTGCCCCCGCAGGTGGACTCCCTGTTGGCGGAGGAGTACGTGCCCCGGTTGCAACCCACCGACGACCAGTACCGCGTGGTGACCAACCGCTTCTGGGACAACTGGTGGGTCTACGGGGATATCGGGGTGCATACCTTCCGCGGTGACTGGAGCGGCAACGGCAAGTTCAAGGAGACCCTTTCACCGGATTTCACGGTCGGTGCGGGCAAGTGGTTCACGCCGGGTTTCGGTATCAAGGCCCAGTTCGGTATGGGCAACTCGCGGGGATTCACTGAAGTATGGACTCCATACGCCGTCGGCAGCGAGGGCAATCCCATGCTGAAGGACGACGGTACCCCTTACTGGAAGTTGAAAACCAAGTGGTGGGACATCAACGCCAACGTGGTGTTCAACATCTCGCGCATCCTCTATGCCTGGGAAGGTTACGGCTCCGACGAACGCTTCAACCAGCTGTTTCTTTCACTGGGCATCGGCGGTGTGCATCATTACGACAAGGAGCTGAAAAACAAGGAATGGGGAGAGCCTTACTACGGCCCCAAGAACGAATGGTACGGCAACGTGGAGTTGCAGTACAGCCGTTTCTTCACCAAGGCCAAGGCATGGTCCCTCGACGTGAAGCTGCGCGGACGCTTCTACGAGACCCATTTCGACCTGTCCCCGATCGCGGGCCGACGCTGGGATTACAATCTCGGTTTGAGTATCGGTGCCACCTATTATATAAAGAAACGCGGCTGGGAACGTTGCACCCCGGGCGAGGAGATCAACTACTTCATCAACGTGCCCGCCCCGGTTCCCGTCGTGCAGGATTGTCCCGAGTACCAGACGTTCACGTTCTACGTGTTCTACCCGAACAACTATTCCGGTCGTGACGACGCCCCGGTCGTGGCGGACGCGAAAGTCCACTCGATGGATTACCTTGCGGGCGGTATCTTCACCCAGAAGCGGTTCAAGAGCAACACGGCCGTCTCGTCACGCCTGAAATCCGGCGCGTCGCTGCGTTCGCTCAAGATCGAGGACGTGCCGACCGAGAAGGCTACCTTTACCGAGAACCCCACGGGAGTGGCACGCGGCTACGAGATGTCGTCCCGCCCGCTTTCCCTGGAACTGGAATCCGACGAGATGCAGGCGTTCGAGGACGTGGCGGGATACTACTACGCCCCCATCTGCGAGGGTGACAAGACATGGTGTTACCGCATCGACGACGAGACCCGCACCCAGACCCTGTTGAGCCGCGAGAACTACAGGGAAACCGCCTCCTACGGCCTGAACGCCCATGCCGGACTGTCCACGGTGCGTGAGAACATGCCGCTGGAGGAAGGCACGACCCTCTACAGCTTCGCCGACGTGTACGCCGCACTGGTGGGCGACGAGGGCTATATCAGCCGGTTCAGCGACCGGCAGGCGGTGGAGACCATCCGTGATATATTGGAGAATGGTCAGATCATACACGTGCAGGCGGAAGGCCTTGCCACCAGTCAGGACAACTATACCGGGGAAAACGCCGAGGCGGTCGGGCTGGACCGCAACCGCACGCTGTCCCATTACCGCGCCTTCTCCGCCATCAAGTGGCTCCGGGAGAGCGGCAGGTTCGGGGAACTGAAACACGGGGACTTCTCCATCAACGTGCTGTCCGAGCCTATCGGCCGCGTGGACGACAGGAGCACGCGCGGGCTCAAGGCCAAGCTGAACCGCTGCGCGCGGATTACCATCAAGTACATCAAATAAGACCTTTACTAATATGATGAAAAGAAGAACGAGACATATCATCTGCATCCTGTGCCTGCTTGTTGCAGGCATGGGATACCTGTCGGCAGGATCTCCGAAGAAAGTGAGAGCCGACAAATATGGGGTAAAAGAGAGCGCCTCCGTTGAATTGCTGTCAAAGAAAAAGCTGGAGGACGGAAAAATAACCTTCAAATGTCGTATCACCCGTTATAGGGACAATTGCTTCATGCTTGCCAAGGTGCTGAAGAACGATTCGGCGATGCACATCGTCAGGCCGGGCGTGAAGTTCATGCTGGCCGACGGCGACTCCGTGGTGTTGAAAGCGGAAAGGCCGAGGGCATGTTGCAGCGAGTGGGCGGACGGACGCTGGTACAACGCCGCCTTCAGGCTCGAAGCTCCCGACATCGAAAAATTGAAAGGCAGCGGGATCGTCTCCCTTTTCATCCACGTCCCCGACGGTGTGATCAGCCGTGACATCGCATCGGGCAAGGAGAACGCCGTGGCAGGACAACTGCGTTCCGTCGACGGGGAACAATAACGGAAAATCGACATGCCATGGTTAAAATGAAAATCACGCTTATCCTCTTTCTGGGCATGGCGCTGCTGCTGGGGTCATGCTCCGCCTCGCACAAGATAGCCTACATGCAGGATGTCGGCTCCGACGTGCGGAGGGAGGCTGCCATAGCGACGGTGACGGCGCGGCCCGGGGACAAGGTCTCCATCGTGGTCAACAGCAAGAACCCGGAACTGGCGGAAATGTTCAACCTGCCCGTGATGACACACCGCATCGGGCAACCTATGAACAGTTCCTACAACTACAACCAGCAGGTGTCGAGCTACACGGTGGACTCCAACGGGAACATCGACTTTCCCATACTGGGCGAGGTGCATGTGGCGGGACTGAAACGGGAGAAGATAGCCTCCTACATCAAGAACGAGCTGGTCCGGAAGAACCTCGTGAAAGACGCCGTGGTCATCGTCGAGTTCCTGAACATGGGGGTCTCGGTGATGGGCGAGGTGAACCGTCCGGGCCGCTTCAACATCGACCGCGATCACCTGACCCTGCTCGACGCCCTCAGCATGGCCGGGGATCTCACCATTTACGGGAGAAGGGAGAACGTGCTGGTGGTACGGCAGGAAAACGGCGGGGAGAGCTACTACCGCGTGAACCTCTGTGACGCCCGGTCGCTGCACGCCTCCCCGGTATATTACCTGCAACAGAACGACATGGTGTACGTGGAACCGAACGGCGTGCGTTCCCGCCAGTCCACCGTGAACGGCAACAACCTGCGCTCCACCTCCTTCTGGATGTCGCTCGCCTCGCTGCTGACAACGCTGGGAGTGCTCATCTTCAAATAACACCGCCGATGACAGACAAGACGAATATAGACATGGACCTGCTCCTGCGGGAACTGCAGGACAGGCCGGAAGATTCCCCGCAGATGAAGGAGCTTTTCTACCTCTGCCTGGCAAAGTGGCGGTGGTTCGCGGTATCCGTGCTGCTGTGCACGGGGCTGGCGGCTCTCTATATCCTCTGCACCCCACCGGTCTACACCCGTTCCGCCTTCCTCATGGTCAAGGAGGACACCAAGGGCAAGGCCATCGGCAGCGACGTGGCCTCCATGTTCGCCGACCTGGGGCTGGGACAGATGAACGCCAACGTGAACAACGAGCTGCTGGCCATGCGTATGCCCTCGGTGGTGAAGGAGGTGGTCAGACGGCTGGCCCTCGACATGGACTACCGGGTAAGCGGCTTCCTGCACAGGGAAACGCTCTACGGCGAGGATCTGCCCGTGAGGGCGTCATTGCCGGAACTGGCCGACGCGGAATCGGCCTCGTTCACCCTCCGGCTGCTGCCCGGCGAGAAGGTGGAACTGGAAGACTTCGAGAGTTCCGAAAGGGACGTGAAAAGCGGAACCGTCACGGGGGCGTTGAACGATACCTTGCAGACGCCTCTGGGAAAGATGGTGCTGGCACCGTCCCCCTCTTATTCCGCCACGGGGGAATACCCGCTGATATACATATCGCGCACCAACCTTTACGACCGCGTGGACGAGTGCCTCGAAAACCTGGAGGCGGAACTAAGCTCGGAGGACGCCACCGTCATAGAACTTTCCTACAAGGACGTGTCCATCGCCCGCGCCGAGGACGTGCTGGGCACGGTCATCGCCGTGTACAACGAGGAATGGATGAGGGACAAGAACCAGATCACGGTCAGCACCTCGCGGTTCATCTCCGACCGTCTGGAAGTCCTGATGCGGGAACTGGGTGACGTGGATTCGGACATCTCCGCCTACAAGAGCAGGAACCTGCTACCCGATGTGGAGAAGGCCTCACAGCTCTTCATGGAGCAAGTGCAGGAGAATGACAACCAGTTGATCGTGCTCGGTACACGGATAGCCGTGGCGCGGAACATACGGGAACACCTTACCGACGCGAAGAACCGCAACCGCCTGCTTCCGGTGAACCTCGGGCTGGAGAGCGCCGACATAGAGAAACAGATAGGCGAATACAACGCCACGCAACTCAGGCGGAATAATCTGTTGCTCAACAGCAGCGAGCAGAACCCGCTGATAGCCGACCTCGACCAGTCGCTCTCGGCCATGCGGAGTGCCATCACCGCCTCCATAGACAACCTCGTGGCGTCGCTGGAGACGCAGCGAGGAGAGATATTGAACGACAGGCGAAAGACAAGCGCCAGGATTGCCGCCAGCCCCGAGCAGGGGAAGTACCTGCAATCGGTGGGCAGGCAGCAGAAGGTGAAAGAGGCGCTCTACCTCTTCATGTTGCAGAAACGGGAGGAGAACGAGCTGTCGCAGGCGTTCACGCCTTACAACACACGCGTCCTGACTCCCCCGACGGGCAACCTCGAGCCGGTCGCCCCGCAGAAAAAGAAAATCCTTGCCGTGGCTTTCCTGCTGGGACTGATACTGCCGGCCTGCCTTATCATCCTGCGGGAGAACCTGGATACCACCGTCCGCGGACGGAAGGATCTGGAGAAACTGGCCACGCCCTTTGCCGGGGAGATCCCTCTCGACACGGGAGGAAAGAGGAAACGCCCGTTCGGGAAACAAGTGGAAGGCGAAAAGCGCATCGTGGTGAGGGAAGGCAGCCGCAACGTCCTTAACGAGGCGTTCCGCGTGCTGCGCACCAACCTGGAGTTCATGTCCGGCGGACAGCCGGAGGTCATATTGCTCACCTCGTTCAATCCCGGTTCGGGAAAAACGTTCCTGACCATGAACCTCGCCGCCAGCCTCGCCATCAAGGGCAAGCACGTCCTCGTGATCGACGGGGATTTGCGCCACGGCTCGCTCTCAGGCTATATCGGCTCCCCGGAAAACGGGTTGAGCGACTATCTGGCAAAACGCACGGATGACTTGAAAGGCATTATCCGTCCGGTAGCTGCACAATACGTCGGTCTTGACATGATTCCCGTGGGAACCATACCGCCCAACCCCACGGAACTCCTTTTCGGGGAACGGATGAGACTGTTGGTCACGGAGACGCGCGCCCGGTACGATTATGTCTTCATCGACTGCCCGCCCGTGGAGATCGTGGCCGACACGCAGATACTTGAGAAGTTGACCGACCGCACGTTGTTCGTGGTGCGTGCCGGATTGCTGGAGCGGAACATGCTCGCACAGCTCGACAAGGCTTACAGGGAACAGAAGTTCAAAAAACTTTCCGTCATACTGAACGGGACGGCCGTGGAGAAGCACCGCTACGGATACAGGTACGGGTATTACTACGGTTACGGTAAGGAACAGGAATAGAATCTATCGACATGTGGCTGTTCAAAAAGAAATGTTTGCTTGCCGCCAGCGGAATCTTCAAGGGATTTACTGACTGGCACAGCCATATCCTCCCGGGTGTGGATGACGGCGTGCGGACAATGGACGAGGCATTGGAGATACTGGCTTTATATGAGAGGCTCGAAGTGAAGACCGTCTGGCTTACGCCCCATGTCATGGAGGATGTGCCAAATATGACCAGACACCTGAAGGAGCGTTTTGCGGAACTGCAAGCCACCTACAAAGGCTCTGTCCGCCTGCATCTGGCGGCGGAATACATGCTTGATAATTTGTTTTGCGAGCGACTGAATGATGATGACCTGTTGCCGCTCGGAGAAAAGAGCGACATGCTGCTGGTGGAAACCTCCTGCTACAACCCTCCGATGAACCTCCGCGGGACGCTGGAAAGAATCAGGTCAAAGGGATTCCATCCCGTGCTGGCGCACCCGGAACGCTACATCTATATGAATGACAGCGATTACGGGAAGCTGAAACAGGAGAGTGTGCGTTTCCAGATCAACCTGCCGTCATTGGCAGGTTTCTACGGAAGAGAAGTCCGGCGGAAAGCGGAACGGCTGCTTGCGGAAGAGTACGCCGACCTGTACGGGACTGATTCGCACTCTCTGCCGATGTTAAGGGAAACGCTCTCAGGAAAGTCCCTGATCTACAAACTGGCAGCAAGTCCGTGGCAAAAGATACCGAAGGGAGATTCGACCGGCATGTGATTATAAACTCATAAACTAAAGGAAAGGATTTACGATTTTAGTAAAACCCGTTCAGCGTGCCAATCCGCAGGATGTGAAAGCCGAAAAGAAATGGTATCCCGTGCAGGCCACAATAAAAGAGCACTCGGCGCATGGAGGTTGTCCGGCCATATATTGATCAATAAATAGTATTTCTTTGTTCTCATGAATTGGAACGACCTATATCATCGTACTACAGGCAATCATGATGTGCGTGTTCTCTTACACAACTTTGCGGCATTGGGATTCCTGCAAGTCATTGGTTATGTCTTTCCTTTTATCACATTACCCTATTTGACGCGTGTCATTGGAATCGAACGATTTGGAGAAATCGCTTTTGCGGCAGTCGTTTCCTATTATTTTCAAATGATAGTGGACTATGGGTTCTCTCTTTCAGCCGTCAGGGACATTGCCCGTTGCCGGAGTGACAAGATGAAAATTTCTGACATCTATTCACGAGTGGTGTGTGCGAAGATTCTGCTCGTTGTCATTTCATTCTTCCTACTTTGCATTCTGATTTATGCCATACCGAAATTTCATGATATGAGACTGGTTTTATTGCTCTCTTTCCTGTCTGTTCCCGGCTATGCAATGTCCCCGGAGTGGTTGTTCCAAGGAGTTGAGAAGATGAAATATATTACCATTTCCAGTCTTTTTGCGAAAATTGTATGTATAATCGCCATATTTCTGTTCATTAAAGAGGAAAAGGATTATATCCTACAACCCGTGTTTACGTCTCTTGAATTCCTAGTTGCAGACGCAATCTCCATATATGTCATCTGCAAGATGGGCATAAAATTCCAAAGGGTAAAAGCTGTTGATGCACTCGATACGATAAAAAACAACACGAATCTATTTATCAATCAAATTGCCCCAAGCCTTTATAACTCTTTTTCTATCTTGCTCATAGGCTTTTTTCACCATTCAACGGCCAATGGGGTCTTTGATGCAGGAAATAGGTTTAACAATGCGGCGTGCAGACTGATAGATGTCATTTCACGCACTTTTTTTCCATTCTTATCAAGGAGGATGGACAAACATTCTTTATTTGTGCAGTTCAATGTCGTTGCATCACTGACAATGGGAGGAGTCCTTTTTTTATTTGCGCCAACTATCATACGGTTATTTTTTACAATGGAATTTATGCCTGCCGTCAATGTCCTCCGTATAATGTCGGTCTCTTTGGTATTTCTGGCAATATCGAACGCATACGCCACAAATTATCTGATATTGAAAGGATTTGAAAAGGAAGTCCGACAAATAACTGTCGTTGCATCCATCGTAGGTCTTATCATATCCATACCTCTTGTATATTTTTATTCATACATTGGAGGAGCGTTGACCATAGCTATAGTACGGGGAATAATCGCCTTATTATCAGCAGCCAGAGCAAGGAAGATAAAAAGTCTCACCTTAATAAAAAGTGACAAATGAATTTTCACGTTCTCATATTGTTGTCTCTAGTATTCTATATCTGCGGAAACATAGGAAGTGTAACGCTTGGATTACCGAACGGTGTACTTCCTGCCCTGCCTCTCGTATATAGCACCGGAATCATAATAACCTATAAGTGGAAACTGACAAGTGTGGTAAAACTGGCGGCATGGATTATTGCCGGAGGCATATTGCTATTATGTTTTCATTATATATTGAATCCGAAAGATAAAATCGTATGGGAGATAACCATTCTCATACTGCCAGCATTACTTGTTTCCTCCCTGCCGCCAGATAACGGGCTGAACAAGCAAGCCCTTCAAATAAGACATATCATAGCACAATTCCTGTTGTTCTTTTACATGGCAGAATGTTGCATCGCCATATTAGAGTTCGTGCTGCATGACCATATTTTCGGATGGGCGAACTCGGCCTATTATAAGGGGGTCGTCTCGTTCGGTAAAAACGAGGTGTTCCGTTCGGTGGCATTGATGGGCAGCCCGTTGGAAAACGCCCTGATAATAACTACCATGATGCTTTTTTATTTGTTCAATCCGTCATTCACTTTGAAACGGAAAATGTCACTATGGATTCTCGGACTGACGGCCATTTTCTGCTTCAATGCCCGCATGGCTATTGTCTTAAATATATTGTCCATGCTTTTATTTGTAACGAATGGCATTTTTGACAACCGTTCGGATCGCTATAAATATGTCATCATTCTTATTATTACCTGTTTTGCTGTCGGGACATTGTATTTATGTGGTCTGGGGACACGGCTGTGGGAAACGGGGAATATCGGGAAAGATGCAAGTATCGAAACGAGACTGAAACTCCTTCAATACCTGCAGGATAGAGACTGGATCGATTTCTTATGGGGAAATTCGCGGCTTTACCTACAACATGAAATGCGATCATCAATCAAAGTAAAGGTCATTGAAAATTTCTGGGTACAGTACGTCCTCCGATTCGGAATCGTGGTCACGGTTTATTTCTCGTTTTTCTATTTCAAACTTGGCAGGGAGTTGTTCAGATACTATTCCCGCTTCGAAAAAACAACAATCTCTACGTTTTTCATCATATTAGCGTCTACAAACAACTCCCTGAGCGGATACTTCACCCCCCTGTTCGTGTTCTTGCTCTGTGCTTATACGTACAGTCCAATCACAAAACTAGCAGAAAGGTTACATAAGATTATATGATTGTTTATTGTCCGCCTTAACAAAAAAAAGATACGATGAGTCCTTTGTTCGATTTGTATACAACCTAGTCCAACGAAACAGGAAAACGCTAAGGAGGAGACGGCGAAATAATATCGACTTGTCAAAGGACATGCGCATTGTACTGACAGTGATGTTTCACGGTCGTATTCTTGGCATGGATAGTATTTCGTTGGTATAATATCAATTTTGATTCGAATTTATTACCCCTATAATTTTTAATTGTCTTAATAACATAAATGAAAGTATTTATTCTTACCCAAAGTTTGACAGATGGAGGAGCTCAACGTGGGGCGGTAACTCTTGCCAACGGACTAGCACAACGGGGACATGATGTGTTTGTGTTCGCAGATTTGACACAGAAAATCACTTATCAACCATTACAAATGGTACATCTGCAATCTTATAACAGTAACAAACATAACCTTCACAAAAAAATATATTCCATCTTAACCGTATTGCATATTCGCAGATTCATAAATGATGAACACCCAGATGCAATCATCGGGATAGAAGATCATTTTGCATTTGTCGCAAAATTGGCGGTTTTGCTGTCCGGGTTGCGGATTCCTATATTTTTTTCAGATCGCAATTCCTTGGAACGGCCTGCCGGAATGCCCATGCCATGGAACGAGCGTTTTTATAAATTCTATTTCAGCAGATGTTGCAGTGTCCATACCGTACTGACACAGGCTGACAAGAAAGTGGTTGAAAACAGGTTGAAAAATGTAGTTGTCATGCCCAATCCGTTAGGAATCGATCCTTGTAAGGAAGTCCCCGTAAAATCGCATTCGATTTTATCGGTGGGCCGCCTTGGAGCATGGCATTATAAAGGATTTGATATACTTATAAATGCCTGGAGCAAAATAGAGAGCGATTTTCCTGATTGGACTTTGACTTTGGTAGGGGGTGGGACAGAATGCGATGTCAGAAGAATCCGGCAGATGATGCATGATGCCGGAGTGGAAGGACGCATGAACCTGGTACCGTTCACGCAGAATATCATCAATTACTACCGGGAGGCTTCCGTATTTGTCTTAAGTAGCCGTTGTGAAGGATTCGGCCAGGTGTTGATTGAGGCCATGAGCCAGGGGTGTGCATGCGTGGCGTGCGACTACAAGGGGAGGCAGAAGGAGATAATCGAAGATGGTACGGATGGATTGATTTGTGAGCCGGAAAATGCGGACATGTTGTCTGAACGAATCGCAAGATTGATAAAAGACAATGCTTTACGTCGCAAGATCCAGCAAGAGGCCATTAAAAGCATAACACGCTTTTCTCCCGCTGCATATGCGGAATCATGGGAAAAGCTACTTATTAGTCAAATTAAAAGATGATTGAAACAGCAGAAGATTTGAAACGCTATATCCATAGCGACTACAAACGTCAAGGAATGCACCATACACTCTTGGGAAGACTGCCCGTCGATAGTATCGGAAAAAATTGTAAATAAAAGCCAGACCATTCAACAAAAACTTTATGGCCAGTTACAAGGTTTTGATGGTAAATACCGTGCCGATGGCATACGATGGCATAGGCATGACAATATTAAAGTATGTCGCTAACATGGACAAGAGTGACATGGATGTGGATATTGTCGTGATAAATAAGCTTGAAGCCAGTATGCGTTCAAGAATCGAAAATATGGGTTGTAGGATATATGAACTGACGGACAGGAATACTGCTCCATGGAAATATGCACTGTCATTACGGAATATTGTCAAGAGGGGCGGATATGGTATCGTCCATATTCATTGCAATAGCTGTACGGCCACAATCGATTTGTTGGGGGCAAAGTTGGGCGGAGCGAAGTTGTTGTGTCCCCATAGCCATAACACGCAATGTGAACATTCAATGATACACAAATTGTTACGTCCGCTTTTCCGTCAACTCTATACCGATGGATTTGCCTGCGGTATGGATGCCGGCCGGTGGCTGTTCGGGGACAGGAGGTTTACCGTATGGAACAATGCACTTGATGTGAATACATACGGATTCAATCGGAATGAACGTGACAAGATGCGCGGAGAGTTGGAGCTTGATGACAAAATAGCCATCGGCCACGTTGCCAATTTCAATCCACAAAAGAATCATGCCTTTTTGTTGGATGTTTTTGCGGAGATTTTGAAGCGGGATGATAGATATGTCTTATTTCTTATTGGCGACGGGCAATTACTGGACTCCATGAGAACGAAAGTTCGAGAGCTAAGTATTGGACAGTTTGTAGTGTTCGTAGGAATGACTTTGAACGTTCCCATGTACCTGAATGCAATGGACTTGATGGTTTTGCCGTCACTTTTTGAAGGTCTTCCCAATATTGTGATGGAGTGGCAGGCGAATGGTTTGCCATCGTTGGTTTCGGATGTAGTGACGAAGGAGTGCGATTTGACAGGTAGCATAACATTCCTTCCGCTTGATGTAGAAATATGGAAAGAGAAAATCCTGTCAATGAAATTGGATACGGACAGGGAATCCCAAAGCCGGAAAAACTGCTCGAAGATGACTGCTGCCGGTTATTCTATAAAAGAGGAAGCTGCGAGATTGAAAGCATATTACGTAGAAAACCTGTTGAAACGTTCTTGAGTATTTTATTCTATTTAACAATCATAGGTAAGTGGATAAATAAACTATGTCTCGAATATTGATTGACAAAATTATTACGTCCGATAGTATTGTGACGGAACAGATGTTCGTAAAGACGGGAACAGTTTATACGTTTCTGAATCCTGTCTCATACCTGACCGCATTGAAGAATGAAAGCCTTTTCATTAACTTCGACGTAATAATGGCCGATGGTTCCATCCTTTCTGCTGCTATTCGGTTGTTCTATGGTGTAAAAATCAAGCGCCGCAGTTTCGATATGACTTCCATTGCCGATTCGCTATTCCGGTATGCGCAATCCAACGAGAAAACGATATTTCTTATCGGAGCCACGCAGGGGGAAGTAGAACGGGCAGTCTGTATATTGGAAGGACAATACACAGGATTGGAAATTGCGGGCTACAGAAACGGCTATTTCTCATCGGAAGAAGAAATACATGAGGTTTGCAAAGCTGTTGTCAGGCAAAATCCCGACTATGTGATAGCCGGAATGGGAACACCATTGCAGGAAAGATTTCTGTTGCGGCTAAAAGATTGCGGTTATAAAGGAAGCGGTTTCACCTGTGGCGGTTTCATTGCCCAATTGAGCATGAAAGGTATCGCTTATTATCCCGGGTGGGTTGAAAAATACAACATCCGGTTCCTATACCGTTTTTACAAGGAGAAACACACTCGCAAACGCTATCTGAAGGCGGCGTTCCTATTCCCCTTTTATTTTATATGGAACAAACTGAAATAAGAAATCATGCTTGAAAACGGGACAATTATAATCACCGGTACCGTAGGTTTTATCGGTTTCCATTTGACAGGACGTTTACTCGAGATTGTACCATAATTCACTTTTCATTTTCACGGCCGCTCAATGGAACACAGCCTCCCGGATTATTTTCTGTCAATCCGGATGTATTCGGAATAACTGATTTCCGCATAGGGATTGTCGCTCGAAACAGTCTGGTGCACGGCCTTGACCCGTTTCCAGAACCACCAGCCCTTGTATTCGACCCACACGGTCTGCCGTAGCGTTACCGGCACGCGGATTTCTCCTTTCAGACACCCCTCTTCGATCAGTCCCGTCAGCCGGATATGAGGCGTTATCATCTCCACCTTCTGCCGTAATACGGGCACGGTGTCCCGGATGACGACCGTGTCGCGTACCGCGGCATCGATGGGGCCTGCGACTTCCATCTCGTGCCTTGCTGCCGCTTCGAGGTTTTTGACCTTCACGCCGAGCCGCCTGATGGTCGCGGCATCCTCCTCCCGGAATCGTCTGTACTCGTCGAGCGTCAGTTGCAAGGTTCTGGTATCGAGCGCCATCGTCGCCGAATCCACCCGTATGCGCCTCACTTCCGAGAGCAGTGCCGTGCTGTTCGATTGGTAACGGTCCCGTTCCCCTTTCAGCCGCACCGTGTTCCGGTGCTGGAGCCAGACGATACCACCGAGCAGTACGACAGCCGCCAGCAGGCATTTCACGAGTATCCTATTCATAGGCCATCGCGCTTTCGGGGATGAACCAAAGAAACTCGTCCATGTACGCCTCTTCCAGCAGCACCAGCGCGCCCCTGTTCCTCTTCCGCCCGGAAGAGAGATCCTCGACGACGAGTCCGCGCCGTCCGGCCAGCTCGCCGAGCCTCAGTTCGGAGAGCTCCGCCGAGGCTATGATCGTCACGTATGCGTTTTTAACCATGTCCTACCTCCCGTTATAGTGGTTACTGTGTTCCAGCAGCGAGCGTATGTCCTCGCGTATCTCGTGCAGGTCGTTCTGTATGGAGGTGAACTGCGTCATCGTCGCCTCGAACACGGCCTTGTCGAGCTTGATGGCGTCGATGCGGTCGTACTGGTCCTGAATCCTCTCCTCCAGCTTTCCGCAGCGTTGTTCCAATTCAGAAATCTGCCGGGTGTTGTTCAGGTGCTGGACATACATCGTCAGCACGAACGAGAGCACGACCGTAATCATCCTGAAATGCTTTATTACAAACTGTTTGAACTGTTCCATATATCTCTATTCCATTAGTAGTGTGAATGCTTCCCTGATGGCCCGGAGCAGGGCTTCCGCCGCCTCGCTGTTCCAGAACCCGTAGATGACGAGGGCTATCATGATCGCCAGATAGACCCACCATGCTATCTCCTTGCGGTCAATCTTCCGTTTCCTCATCCTTGGGCGTGTTAGCGGGTACGATGACATTGAAGATGACGTTCCCGTCACTTCCCTCGATGCGCAGGCGGTTCTCCTCCCTGTGTTTGATGGGGAATATCTCCATGAGCGCCTTGGCGGCGTTGACCGAGACGGCCCGCAGCGGTGCCGGCGAGAGCGGGACCCCGAAGCGGTCGGTGTAGTCCGTCGTGGCGGTCTCGTCCATCACGGCTTTCAGCGTCTCCGTCACTTGCAGCTTGACGGCCATCGTCTCCATCTCGAACCGTTCGGAGGAGAGCAGTGCCTTGATATGCTCCAGCACGTGTGGTTTGTGGATCAGGTAGTTGGCGGCCGAATGCGGGTTCTTCGCCGCCTTCTCGCCGAATGCCTCGACATAGCATTTCTTCGGGCGGCCGGCATATTCCAGCCCGCCGTTCACGTAGAGCTCGCAGAATTGCAACTCCTCGTCGGAGAGCGCCTTCTCCTCCCTGTTTTCGGGTATGTTGTTCGTTTTTCCGGTCATCTTCTCTTTTTGTTAAAGAGTAGGCGGATTCCCCTCCGGTTGTTTTTGGAACTCCCTGTTTCTGCGTGTTTGTGCATTTTCGGCTCAAAATATCACGAATTCATCATCTTTTCGGCTCGCGTTGAGCCGAAATGCGCTGTTTATTTCGTATCTTTGAGCCGAAAAACGATTTTAATATGACGACACTCGATTCAATACTTCACTACCTGCATTACCATACGGGGGCATCGAGGACGGAAATAATGGCCGCTCTTCCTGTTCAGGTCAGTGCGGCAACGGTCAAACGCCTGCTGGCGGAGGCAATCAGGCAGGGGCAGGTTATGGTTGAAGGAAAATCCCGCGCATCGAGATATTCCATCACCCCACAAGCGCATCTGTTGATGCCATTCGATACGGACGCCTATTTCCAAAAGGAGATCGACGAGCGGGAGGTTCAAACCTCGTTCAACTTCGACCTGCTGGAGAGACTGCTGCCCGGCGTGTCGCTTTTTTCTGGGGAAGAGCAGCAAAGGCTGGACAAGCTCCAACAGGTTTTCACGGACAACGTGTCTTCCCTGTCGGAAGAGGGTTATAACCGGGAGATGGAAAGACTGGGGATAGACCTGAGCTGGAAATCATCCCAGATCGAGGGAAATACCTATTCGCTGCTTGAAACGGAGCGCCTGCTCAAAGAACGCGAGGAAGCGAAGGGGAAAAGCCGCGAGGAAGCGATCATGCTGCTCAACCACAAGGATGCCCTGCATTTCCTGCTGGAAGAGCCTTCGTACTTGCAGGAGTTGTCGGTCAGCCGGATAGAGGATATACACGCGTTGCTGGTGAAGGATCTGAACGTGGAGCGCAATATACGTTCCCGGCGTGTCGGGATAACGGGTACGAACTACCGGCCCCTCGACAACGCGTTCCAGATAGAGGAGGCCATGCGTGCCATGTGCGATCTGGTAAACAGCCGCCGTAACATATTCGAGAAGGCGCTGCTGACGCTTGTGCTGATTTCTTACATACAGCCCTTCTCCGACGGCAATAAACGTACGGCGCGTATCGTGAGCAACGCGATTCTCATAGCGAACAGGTATTGTCCGCTGTCGTTCAGAACCGTGGATTCCATCGACTATAAGAAGGCCATGCTCGTCTTTTACGAACAGAACAACATCAGTGCGTTCAAGAAGATATTCATGGAACAGTTCGCTTTTGCCGTGAACACCTATTTTTGAGTTTCCCGGGATACTCCGCCGGCTGTATGCCTGTTACGGCATGCCGTCAGGCGGAGTTCGCATTTCGTTCCTGCCGGGAGGTTTTATGAAACCGGCTTTTGCCTGAATCAACTGCTCGATAAGCGTGTCATAGAAGACCTGCGCCAGCGCGTCGGCACACGCCTCGGCGTCGGCGAGCGAGTTGATAAGACGCATGTTGAACTTGATTTCGAGGTCGTAGCCCGATATGACGGCCATGAGCTCGTTCCCGTCGTAGCCCAACGCCCCGTAGGTCATGCGATCCGCCGTGCGGAAGGTGACGGTTTCGGGAACCTGCTCCCGGGTATCCTGCTTCTCCTGTTCCATGTGTTATATCTTGAAATGTTCGCGTGTCTTCTCCTTTTTCCTTACCATGTCCGCAACACTACTCTCGCCGTTGCGCAGCCGCGAGGTATAAACTCCCAGTATGTCGAGCGTCGCCGTGACGTCCGCCGTCGCATCGTGGGCGTCGTCCAGCTCCACCCCCAACTGCGCAGCAATCAGTTCCAATTTATAGGAGGTGACCTCCTCATCTGCGGCGAAGGCCAGCCGGCCGAGATGCAGCGTGTCGATATAGTGGGGCTGGAAATTGCCGTAATAGTCCCTCGTCCCGGCAAAGGTCTTCTCGAACTCAGCGATAAGCCCGGCGTAGTTCATCATTTGTTGCAGGAACCCGATGTCGAAAGCGATGTTCTGCCCGATAAGTACAGGTTTGCACTGGCTGCCTTTCGAGAGCGTGTTCCGTCCCGCGAAGGCGATGATGTTCCCGGCGATCATGCGGATGTCCGCACCCTGCGAGCGGAGCATATCCATCGTGATACCCGAATAATCCAGTGCCGTCTGCTCGTACTTCATCGGCATGGATTCCTCCAGCGCCTGTTCGCGTCGTGTGCGCAGCACTTTCTTTTTGGGCAGCCCCGCCTCCTGCCTGCGGTAAGGCGCGACATAGGCCTCGTAGCGCTCCATGACCTGCCACGTGTCGAAGCGCACCGCCTGCAAGGATACCTGCGTGCAGGCGCATTCGCGGCAGTCCAGTCCTCCGGTCTCGAAATCCAGACCGATACCGGTGTATATCTTCCGTTCCGTTTTCAGTACCATAGTCGTTATTGTTGAATGAATAAAAGCGTGTTTTTAGTCGTCTGCAGGGTGTTGCAGCCGCTGTAATCGCTGTACCGGACCATGGCCGTGAGGATGACGACCTTGTCCTTGAGCGACTGTATCTCCGCGCGGTGCGCCGCGTAGTAGTCGTTCCAGACGACGCATTCCGTAAGTCGGTTGTTCTGCGAGAGTGTCAGCTTGGCGAAGCGTCTGCTGCCTCCCGTCTCCCGGTCCTTGTAGACGTGTTCCGCCACCTCCACTACCGTGGCGCAGACGGCGGCACGCCGCCCGTCGTTCTCGTCGCGCGCCACCTCTTCCAGCGAGAGGTAGGACGCCTTTCCCCTGACGACGGCCCGCGCCTCCGAGTTGTCGAAGATGCGGCGGTAGTCGATGGAGCCGATGCCCGACACGGCGATCTGCTGCTGCGACCAGAAGTAATGCCTGTCCCGTGTTTCGGCCGGAAAATCCTTCTCGGGGAGGGTGAATCCCAGCTCGCGGGCGGCACGCTTCAGCACGGCATGGCGTTCCGTCACCGCCCGCACCTTCTCGACACGGTCGAAACAGCCGGCCAGAATCATGTTCTTGACATGCCGCGCGTTGACCGGCACTTTCACCGCCTCGTCGGGATTGTCCGGGTCGTCCCAGTACTTGTATTTTTTGAGCTTGTAGCGGAAGACGCGGTGTATGAAGTTCTCTACACTGTCGAACGGTCCGCGTGCCCGTTCCGAGACAATGAACTCCACGGTCTTCATGCCGACCTGCTTGATGCGCGCGAGCGACCAGAATATCTCGTCCGTGGTGTAGTCGGTGAAGAACTCCGCACCCGAGCGGTTGATGTCCGGCGGCACGATCTTGGCCGGGGAGCAACGTTCCATCTCCGACATGAGGGCCGGTATCTCCCTGTCGTCCGCCCATTGCAGGGCGACGGTATAGAACGCCGAGGGGAAGTTGGCCTTGAGCCATGCCCCGCAGTAAGCCGTCAGGGCGTACGCGGCGGCGTGGGAGCGGTTGAACGAGTACCTTCCCGCCACCTCGATCTTGTGCCAGATGGTTTCCGCCTCGTAGTCCGGGCAGCCGTTCCGTATGGCTCCGGCGATGAAGTCGGCCTTGAGCGTGGCCATCAGGTCGGCTTTCTTCTTGCCGATGGCCTTGCGCAGCAGGTCGGTCTTGCCGAGGTCGAAGCCCCCGAGCGTGTGGGCTATGGACATGAACTGTTCCTGGTAACAATTATGGACGATCAGTCCCCCGACACAAAAACTGTGGTTCTTGTCGACGCTCAAATCCCATGTTCTTGCCCGCTTGTCTTTCCTGACGGACAATACGTTTGCCCAAAGGGGATGTTCGCAATATCCGCCATATTTCTCGACGGTCTGTCTATAGGCCTTATGCCGCATAGCGATTCCCTTCCGTATATTGTTCCTTACACCCTTGGAGAGTGTGGCGGTCGGAATTGTTTCGAGGTAACGGGCCGGGACCAGCGTGCCGGACGAACGGGAGCTGTCCAAAGAACGCTTTTCTTTCAGAAAAAACGGCAACATGGAACCGGGATGTTCGTTAAATCCCACCTCGAATACCGTCTTCCCGTTTTCGACCGACTCGTTATAGCTGCTTGGAATCCGGTGTGCCTGTAATCCCGAATAAAGGCTCCTCGCGAGTTCCCGGTTGCATAACCGTACCCGTTGCCCCGTGACGCAGCCGTCACCTTCGATCATGCCTGCCAGCAGCATCAGGGAAGGTTTCTCCGGCATCCTCTTGTGATAGACGTTCACGCCTTTCAAGCCATGTTCCCTCAGATACCTGTTGAATTCGTTCGGCCGATAATCCTGGCTGAAACTGCCATTGTTGCGGTTTGTAGCCACGAGCCGCACATACCAGCATCTGACATTATGGTAAACAACGGATGAAAGATGGAATTCCGAGTCGAATATTTTTTTCACGGTTTCCGCGTCCTCCCTGTTCCTGCATGCGATAGTGGCCGGATAACCCACGGAAGAGCCGTTAGCCAGATACAGCCCGAGGCACCAGTCTTTCATCTCCCCGATATTCGTGTCATGAGGCTCGCTCCAATAGGCCTTGACCAGATGTATTTTCGGATCAAGTTTCCCGGCTTCGACCCATCCGTATTGTGTCAGTACCCGGTGGTCGGCGGTACACCGTAGCGCCTCCCCGAAAGAAGTCCCGATACGCACGGTTTCCTTTTCTCCTTTCGGGATTACGGCAAGCACCTTCTGGTAAGTACCGTCTTCCGTGAGGACGGATTCTCCCGGCCGCATATCCTGGATCATCACATTTCCGCGGGCGGTAACAACCGGTGAATCTTCCGCCACACACATAATCCCGAACGTGTTCTTCGTCGCCTCGTAGCAGCCGTAATCGTAAACCGGCGCCACCTCGCCCCGGCGGTAGCGGACGTAGTCCTCCGTGGCCCCGATGTCGAGCGTCGCGGGACGGTACAGGGCATTGACGGCGATCAGGTCCTCGATGCAGTCGGGCTGCACGTCCTGAATGAAGCGCGTGATTCCCGGCGAGGAGAACTGGAAAACGTTCTGCGTGTTGCCCTCCGAGAGCAGCCGGTAGGTTTTTCCGTCCCCCAGCATCTCCTGCGTGATACGTTCGATGGAGAGCTCCTGCCCGAAATGCCCGTTGACCAGTGCGATGACGGAGCTGAGCTTGGCAAGCTCCTTCGTGGCCAGCACGTCTTCCTTCAGCAGCCCGATCTCGTCCACCGAGTAGCCGTCGAACTCCGAGACGAGCATGCCGTCCGTTTTGCGCACGGGCAGGAAGTCGAAGCACTCCGCCGTCCGCCCGTCCCGGGTCTCGGGCGTGACGATGATGGCCGAGGCATGTACCGATGCCGCCCGGGGCTGTCCGAGCAGCAGCCGCACCTCCTCGACCACCTCCGGGTAGGTCCGGATAAAGTCCCTCAGTTTCCTGTTCCCCGCCGCCTGCCTGAACAGCCCCGTCCAGTCCGTCCCGTCATCGAGCATGGCGGTGATGTAGTTCACCGTGCCGTGCGGCACGCGGTGTACGCGGGCGACATCCTTCAAGGCCGCCTTGAGCTGCATCGTGGTGAAGGTCCCGGCGGAGAAAACCCGCCGGCGGCCGCCCGTGTCGTACCGCTGTTCGAGGTACTCCTTGATTTCCTGACGGCGGTCGGAGGCGTAGTCGACGTCGATATCCGGCAGGGAGGCGTGGCTTCCCTCCACTAGTCCCTTCCCGACAAAGGAGTCCGCCGCGATGAGGGCCTCCCTCGTCCTTCTGATTTTTATGTCCTGAACTTTCATCGAAAATATTTCTTGTATCGTGTAATGGCACTGACGGTCTGGCGGCTGACCCCGTATTTCCTTGCGAGGGCCTCCTGCGAGATTCCGCCGGCGCGGTATATCATCCGTATCTCTTCGGCCTGCGCGTTGGTCAGCTTGGCGTTACGGCTCTTCTCGCCGTGGTCGTTTTTCAACCCGCCCGCTATGGCGTGCTCCATGTTACGCTGATGCGTGCACATCTCGAGGTTGTCCGCCGCGTTGTTGTAGCGGTCGCCGTCGATGTGGTTGATTTCCAGCGCCGGGTCCCAGTCCGGCAGGAAGTGCCGGGCCACGAGCCGGTGCACGGAGAATTTCGTCCCGACGCCGTGCCTGTAAAGCCTCACGCGGTCGTAGAGCGACGTCGTGCCGCACCATGGGGAGAGTATGCGCTCGGGCTGCGTATAGGTGATGCCATCGTGCGATACCTCCCGTTCGAGGCTCTTGACCCGGCCCCGGTTGCTGATCTGATATTTCCCTTCATAACCTTGAATGTCCACCCACGTTTCCGGGGTGTCAGCCATCGATGATTCTGTTACATGCGGTTTGAAAAATCTGCTTGTCTATCTCGATACCGACGAATGGCCGCCCGGTGTTGCGGCACGCCACGGCGGTGCTGCCGCTGCCCATGGCGAAGTCGAGCACCGTGTCGCCCTCGTCGGTGTAGGTGCGTATGAGGTATTCCAGCAGGGCCACGGGCTTCTGCGCGGCGTGCAGGCAGGAGAGCTGCTTGTCGGTCTTGTACTTGAGCACGCTGCGCGGGTAACGCTCCGTGGAGTTGTAGTCCCGGTAGTTGTCGTGCCGGTGATAGATCTCGCCCGCGTTGCATTTCTCCTGATGGGCTGCCATAACTACCTTGCGCGGGTGTCCGCCGGTCTTGACGGGATTGTATTTCGGCAGCCTGTCGTAGAAGACAAGGATGTCCTCGTGCGCCTTCATCGGCATGCGCCGGGCGTTCAGGAATCCCGTAGGCTGCGTCTTTTCCCACACCCACGCGTAGCGCAGCCGTTTGAGGTTCGACGCCCCCAGCACGCTGGTAAAGGGCTGCTGGCAGAACAGCAGCACCGGCGTTTGCGGCAGGATGATCCCTTTCAGCGCCTTCCACATCCCCGGGATGTCGATGACGGCGTCCCAGCGGCAGTGCGTGGTGCCGTACGGCGGGTCGGCAAGGACCATGTCCGCCCTCACGCCCTGTCCGGCAAGCCACGGCAGCACCTCGAGGGCGTCGCCCCGGTAGAGGTCACAGCCCTCATAGGGGCGCAGATGTTCGCTGTTCGGATTCATGGGCCATAACACTTTTCAGGTTCCACAACAAATCTCGGCGGTCGAAAAGGATGTCATCGCCACGTTTCAATTCATCGGCATATACCGTCAGCTCTTTGCCCTCACGCACGACCCGCAGCCGGGCGTCCGCGCACAGGCGGCAGGTCGCGCCGTCCACCGTCACCTCCACGTACCGGTCCCCGCGCTGCAACGCCACGTCCGGTGCCAGCACCGTGATCTCCTCCTTCCAGCCGAGGCCGCAACGTTCCGGGACAAGGAAGCGGGAGAAGAGCAGTCCGTATTTCAGCGGGTCGATGGAGGTGATGCCGAGCAGATAGGCGACCAGCGAGCCGCCGGCCGAACCGCGCCCGATACCCGTCGCTATGCCGCGCCGGTGCGCCTCGCGCACCATGTCCCACTGGACGAGGAAGTAGTCCACGTTGTCGGTCGATTCGATGATGTAGACCTCCTCGTCCAGCCGTTCGCGGTAGCGGGCGTGCCCGGAGGGCGGAATCTTCGCCTCGAGACCTTCGTCCAGCAGGCGCAGGAACATCGTCCGCCTCTCCCCGTACCGTTCCCGCTCTTCCGGCCGCATCCGGTACTCGGGCATGAACATGCGCCCCGTCTCGAAGGCGGCGTCCGCCTGCTCCGCGATCTCCACCGTGTGGCGGCACATGCGGCGGAACAGCGCGTCGAAATCCCACTTTTCGGAGAAGAGCGGGCGGAGCCTGTCGTAATGCTCGTCCACGCTCTTGAAATAAAGGTCGTCGCTCTGCTCGTGCGCCGCGCCCGAAGCGATCTTGTTCAGCACGATTTTCGAGCCCGCCTCGTCCCGGTCCGGGTAGTGGCAGTCCGCAATCAGGACGGGTTCCACCGTGAAGGTATCCGCCACGGGGTCGTAGCATTCGTCGAAGTAGTGTTTCAGGGCCAGCAGCCGCTCGCGGTCGATGCGGTCGGCCTTGTACTCGCTGCCGTCCACTTGGTAATAGACGGCTTCGAACCCTTTGCGCAGCCGTTCCACTTGCCCGGGATGCGAGTTCATCCAGCGGGCCGCACAGGTGGCGAAGACCAGCACGCAGCCGGCGGCGCAGGCGAGCAGCCGGTCATACGGCAGCACATGCCGTTCGGAGTCCACCATCACGGCCCGCTGGATGAGCAGGAGGTTGTGCAGCCCCTCGCCATTCAAGGCGTATATCTTGATGTCGACCGGCTCCCCGTCGTGCTCCATGGTCAGCGAGTAGCCGAAGACGTGTTGCAGCCCCGCCCGGGCGCACTCTTTCTGGAGGTTGAGCGTCGCGGCCATCGTGTTGCGGTCGCAAATGCCGATGGCCGTATGCCCGAGCCACTTGGCCTTGCGGCACCACGTTTCCAGACTTCCCGAGGCGTTCAGCAGCTCGTAAGGGGTGTGAATGCCCAGATTCACGAAGGGGATATCGTGCCTCGGCGGTTTGGGGTGCCCGATGTATTTGAGGATGTTGAAACGGAAGCTCTCCCGAAGGTCATAATAATACCAGTTCCGCCCGAAGGAGAACGCGACGTGGCGGATGCCTTCCTCCATCAGCACCTCGGGGCGCTCCATCAGGTTGAAGGCGAGGCTGTCGCCCTCGCCCCGGAAGATGGAGTCCACGCCCGAGAGGTCCGCCATGAAGAGGCGCCCGAAACCGGGAACGTCCACCACCTCCGCATCCACCGGGTTGTAATCTATGTCGTGGTCGTCAAGCCACGTCAGAAGTTCCTGCATCATCTTTCCTGTACTTTTTTGAGTTTGTATTCGATAGGCGCCAGCAACCGGTACGCGAACGTCCGGTAGGTTTCCCCGTCATCCATCCCGTCCCAGTCCTTGCCCGCGTCGGCGATGTCGGCGATGAAGACCTCGAAATAGGCCTTCAGCCGCTCCGCCGTACGCTTGATCGCTTCCACCGCGTCGCCGTCATAACCTACGACCACGGTCCTCACGCCCTTCGCCTGCAACTTGTAAACCTGCACGTCGGATATCTTCTTCCCGAAAGTGGCGACAGCGGCCACGCACGGGTTGTCGTAGAGTTCCAGCTTGCGTGTCAGGGCTATGACATCGAAGATTCCTTCCGTGAGGATGACCGTGTCGGTCTCACCCGCACGGACCGCGTCATAATTGTAGAGCAGCTTCGAGAAGTCGTTTTCCGTGGAGTTCCGGTAGCGCAGGATCTTGTAGCCGCCGGAGTGTTTCGCCCTGCGGTTGTAGGCGTCGATAGTCTCTTTGGGCCACGTGTGGCGGGCGACATACCCGACCGTCATTTCCCCGTCGATGACGGGGAATACCACATAGTCGGCATAACGGGGATTGAGTTTGCCGGTACTGCCCACGGGAAAGTATTCGTAGTCGTCGAAGACGAAGCCCCGCTTATGCAGGTACGGATGCCGGAAGGTGCGCCTGTAAAAATCCGGCAAGGACGCGGGAACCAGCCCGTCGTCGATCTCCTCCGGTTCGTGAGAGAGGAGAAGCAGGTTTTCCAGCGGTGCGGCGATGTCGGCCGTCGGCGCGACCATCAGGTCCATGCGGCCGATGGCTTCCAGCAGCTGCCCGAGGGTGCGCGTGGAGGCGCCGCACGAGAAGCAGTGCCCCATGAAGGGCTTGCGGCGGGCGGTTTCGGGACCGATGTAGATGCCGAACTTCCCGCCCGTCTTGCCGCAGAACGGGCAGCGGGGGACGATCAGGTTCCGGCCCCCGCCGTCCGTCCGTGCCCCGAGCTCCGTCCGCAACTCCGCCACCAACAGGTCATATTCTTTTTTAGGGATGTGCATATAAAGAAATAGCCCGCCACCCCGTCAACGGGTTATGAAAATGCGGAATTTCTTCATGACAACCGGGAAAAAGCCCTGCCTCCCATGCCAGTCTCAAGGGTGCGGCAAATCTTGTGTTTTTGTATTTTTAACTTTTCGTAAATTACTGATTATCATCATATACCAACCTGTTACCCTTGAAAAATCTTCATGTTCGGGCGTACCGCAGGGCCGTTTTTTTTCGTATATTTGGTGAGGAATTTTAATCAGTCTGATATATGGAACAGCTTAAAAAATTAGTGCATGACCTGTCACGGGACAACACCGGCCGGAATGACCAGATCCGGCTGCTGCAACAGATCAATGAGGTCATGCTGAAAAGGTACCGGTTGTCGATCGGGGGCTGCCTGTCCGTCCAGCCCCTGGAGGTGGAGATCTTCTACGTCAACCGGAACTGCAACCCTCCTTATGTCGATACGAACATGCACTGCATGATCGATCCCAAGATGCAGGCGGAGCTTTGGGATTTGCAGTCGGCGCGCTTCGGGCAGCTCTATTACCACCTGAAAGGGGCCGGAGGAATCGATGTCTGCCTCTCCGACAGCCCGGATTATGCCCTCTGCTGCACCTTAAAATCGGCCCGTATCAACGGGAAAGACATCTGGAGGCAGTCCAAAGTCCGCGATGCCATCATGGAGCATATCTGCGAGCACGAGGGGTTGGACGACAGGGAAGCGGTGATACGAAGGATAAACAGCGTTCACTCCATGCCCGTACTTTCCTGCCGCGAGAATCCCGTGGCGGAAGGACACGTGTACCATATAAAACGCCACTTGCGCCGCAGCGACAAGAACTCGTCCTTGCTGTTGCGTTCATTCATGGATATCTGGAACAGGGATATGCCCATAACCACTGTAAAGAGGATCAACCTTTACATGCAGGCGCATCCTGCCGAGAACGTGCTGGACGTGATGCGGGCACAGGGTTTCCGCTCCATACCCGCCGAAATCCGGATGAGATACGGCATCGGGAGAAGCGCCAGGCTGTAAGAACGTAACGTGTCATGCAGGAGCACCATAAAAGTCCTGCCAATCCATAAAATCAAATTCATATGTCAAAGATTCATGCAGAACAGGTGCGGAAAGCACGAATGCTGGCCGCCGGTTTACGCAAAAACTTGGAGCTTATAAAGAACCGCGGTGTGAGTGACGGGCAAATCCGGGAACTGGAACAAATGGCCGGAGAGGTGGAAACGACGGCCGGGGAAGTCGACGGGTTGCGTCTCGAAGTTTCCCGGAAGGTCAGAATGACCAATCAGAAGCTGGCGGTAATGAAAGGCCGGATGACCGACCTCAAGAAGATTGTCAAAGGCAACTTCGATCCGACCCGTTGGGCGGACTTCGGGGTGCAGGACAAACGTTGAGAGACATAGCCCTGCACATGTTTCCATTCCGAACAGAGAAGCCACTGAACGATACAATGTCAGTGGCTTTTTCACTCCCTGTTCAGGTTCAGCGTCCGCTGCGCATCGAAGAACACTTCGTTGTCGTAGTCCGTGGCAATCTTTATGGTGTCGCCTTTCTTGAAGAAGCGGCTCTTGGCCACGTGCAGGCGCATGACGTTCTCCTTACGCTCGGCCGATGACTGGTTGAGCGAGATAAGGTGCGTGCAGGGGCGCGCCAGACCTTTGGCCTCGGAGCAGTTGTACTCCGTGAGCACGTTGCGCTCGTCGTTGAGCCATTCGCGGTCCTCGATGGTGGACTGGTAGGTAACGACCATCCACACTTTTTCGTCGGCCGCGAGGTCTTTCAGGTCGTTAGCCACGGCGATGCGCTTGGCACGTTCGTGGCTCGCGTCCCACAGGCGGCGGTTGGCATCCGTCAGGAGGTCCATCGAGTCCACGATCACGATGTCCGGGTTATGCCCTTTGAGTTTGCGGTATTCGGATATGCCGTTCTTGATGTCGAGCGTCGATACCTGGGCGTTGAAACGCGGGTAGCTGCGCACGGTGATGCTTCCGGCATACGAGAGCACCAGCTTTTCCAGATGGCGCATCTCCGTATCCGAGATTTTCCCCCGCTCGAAATAATAGGCGTTCTTGGAAACCAGCCCTCCCGAGTAGGCGTTCAGCGCCTCCTCTTCCGAGCCTTCCAGCTGGAAGTGCAGCACGTGCAGCCCGTCGTCTATGTCGGCCCGTACGCCTATCCACTTGGCGATATGGGACTTCCCAACACCCGTGGATGCCAGAAAGCAGGTAAGCTGCCCCCGCAGGTTGCGCCCGGCGTTGAGCGCGTCAAGATAAGGGATGTAGAAACGCGACACGCGGGGCGCCGTCGAGCGCTCCTCTTCCTCCTCGCGGCGTCGGTTGCGCTCGAAACGCTCCGAGAAGGTCTGGGCCACGTCGATGAACGAGCTGCTCTTGAGCGTGAAGCCCGCCAGCCACTCGGCGTACTCTTTCAGCGCCTTCTCGGCCTTGTCCTGCCGGTTCTCGTTGTAGAGCTTGCCCACCTCGGCATAGACGGACTGCAGCCTCACGCCCTTGATGTAGCTTTCGAGCATGTCGGTCATCACCTCCGGGCTCTGGCCCTCGTCGTACTCCCGGAAGGTGTCGATGAGTTCCAGAGCGTCGTAATCCTCGTGGAAGGTCTGCGCCAGCACGGCATACGAGGGCGGGGCCTTGTAGGTGCGGTAATGCGAGGCGATGCTCTCCTGTACCCGCTGGAAGGAACGATCCGGCAGGTATTCCTTGCGCATGTGGCGGGAGAGTATGCCGCAGAGCCCTTCCTGTCTCAGTGCCGTGGCGTACAGCTCGTAGAGGAACTCCGCGCTCAGCGGGCTGGTCGCGCTCATGGCCGCACCTCCTGTCTTTTCGTCCACGCCTCGCAGCGGAGGCGGTAGAGCTCGGGATACAACGCCTCGGTTCTGCGACGGCACCGCCCGGCATGGGCGCACCGCCGGCAGGAGGGCGAGAAGGGCGTCCAGAGCAAGGTGGACGTGCTGCAGACGGCATAGCCCGCCTCCGTGGAGAGCAGGCGCCGTTTGGTCGTCTCCTCGTACTCGGGATAGACGAACCGCGAGAACGGGTGGCGTCTGCGGTCTTCCACTGAGGCCGCCAGCCCCTCACGCGAGAGAGAGAAGCTTCCGAGCCACCGGTCCTCGCGGTACCGCCGTTTCCGGTCCGCCTGCATGTACCTGCCTACCGCCTTCTCCCCGAACGAGTGCGAGACATCCCACCGCCGGCGGTAGTCGGCGCCGTACCCGAAGATGGCATGGACCTGACAGATGCAGAAGTCCGCCAGCCGTTCCGCGCTGACCGGGGTCAGACGGTCGAAGCAGGCGTCCAGCACCCTGCCGGCACGCCCGCCGGCGGGGAAGACGAAATCGTCCCACAACGTCGTGCGCACGAGGCGTGTGAAGAGCCTCCGGCTGTTATTTTTCCACTCGTCTCTCTCCATCGCGTGTCAGAAGGTTACGCAGTTGTGCTTTGGCCAGAAACAGGCGGCTCTTGACCGTCTCGATGTTCCGGGTATGGAGCGTCCCGTTGGTATAGGTAATCTCCATGATTTCCCCGATCTTGTATCCCGCCTGCTGCAGGAGGAAGGCTTCCCGGTAAATCGGTTTGAGCCGGTCCAGCGCCCAGAGGATGTCGTCGTTGTAGAACTGGCGGTAGTTGTCCATGCCCATACAGTTTTCCGACGGCTCGTCGTCGGCAAGCAGCGAGGAGCGCAGCTCCCCGATATCCACGTTGTCGTCCGCCGGCACCCGGTTCCGGTTCCGGGAGTTCAGGTCCGCGACAAGCCGCTTGGTGACGGCGTATATCCACGTCTTCACGGGGCGTGCCGGGTCGTAGGAGTCCATGTACTTGAAAAAATTGGTAAGGGCCTCCATGTAGTTGTCCTCGACATCCTCCTGATTGAAGGTATACTTGATGCAAATGCTGTATATCAGATTTTTATGGGGCAGGATGTACTTTCGAAGAAGCGCCGCCCTCCGTTTCGCGGATTCATCCCCCGAGGATGGCTCCGCTGTAAAAAACATGTCTTTCTTTTCCACACTTTCACTGACAGAAAGAAGTTCGTAGCCAATCTCATGTCCTAATCTGTCAGCTTCGGCGAGCGTCAATTAAAAGCGGGCGGCAGCCTTTCCCGCCGCCCCGAATCTCGAATGCCTGTCATTTTACAATCTGTGCCTGCGTATATAGTAATAGAAGAGGTGGCAGGCGTCGGCCGCATTGTCGTCCACGGGCACGATGCCGTACCTGCTCTTGCACGCGGCGATCATCTGCGCCTTGGTGGCGCGGCCGTCTCCCGTGGCCCATTTTTTCAGGGTTGCGGGGTTGATGAACTCCGGTTCGGGAAGATCCAGCTCGTCGCAGACCTCAAGCAATATCCCCCGCAGCTCCGCCAGACGCCGCATGTCATAGAAATGACGGTTCACCGACACGTCCTCGGCCACCACCTGCCGGATACCATAGCGGCGCATGTAGGCCAGCAGCATCGTGCGGAAAGCGCCGTGCATCTTGTTGCCGTTGCGTCGTTTCGACTCGGTGAAATTCCACACTCCGGCCTCGTGCAGCGAGAAATATCCCGTGTGCGTGGCGATGTCCAAGGCCACGACCTGCTCCCTTGTGAGAGCTTCATTCCCCGATTCTCGACTCTCCATGCTCCTTCACGATTACGAGTTTATGGGGATACCCCTCGGCCACGTTGCCGTGCGAGACGACCAGCACGGTTCCGCCGAGCGCGTTCAGCGCCTCGAACATCGAGGCCAGCCCGGCCTCGTCCACCGCCTCGAGTATCTCGTCGAGAACCAGCAGGTCCAGCCCTTTCCCGTCGTCGCAGTTGGCATTGACGAGCTTCTGCATGGCAAGGATGGTCGCGAGGTTCACCCGTGCCGCCTCTCCGGCGGAGAACTTGCCGAACGAGCCGCAGTCCACGCCGTCACGCAGCAGCGAGACGGAAATCTTCTCGCGCACCTTACCGCTCTTGAGCATCGTGTAGCCGTCGAAGCGGACGCGGATGTCGCTGCCGATGCCGGCGAGGAACTCGTTGGTGACGCGGCCGAGCGCCTCGATCTTGGTGTTGGCCAGATAGGTCTTGAACTGCACGAACCGCTCGCGCTGCACCTCCAACGCCCGCACCTTGTCATCCACCTCGAACTTCCGTTTGGCGGTCTGCGTCGAGCGTTGTTTCTCCTGTTTCATCGCGGCACGGAGCGAGCGGGTCAGGTCGGTCGTCGCGGCCTCGTTCACCTCGCGGATGGTTTCCTGCAAGGTTTCCACGGCGCACTCGGCGGCGCGGATATCCTCCCCGGCCTTGCGCTTCTCGCGGTCGAGCGCCGCGTTACGCTCGTCGATGAAGCCGAACACCTCGTCGAAGACCTTGCGGCGGATGCCGTCGATCTCCTCCTGCAGGGCGGCAATCTCCGCGTGGACGCGCTTGCGGTTGCGCTCGGCACTCTCTACATTGTCGGCAGCACCGCGCACCGACCGCTCGTGGTCGGAAAGCCGCTGCTCCCAGCCGTGGCGGTCATCCTCCAAGGTGCGGCGCTCGGCACGGATGCGGCTCTGCCGCATCTCGACCTCTTCCGTTTGCCGCTCTCCGGCTTCTATGCGGCCGTTAATCTCGGAGAGTTGCTGCTGACGCATACGCAGGTCTTTCGTTCCCGCCTCGATGTCGAAGCCCGGATGTGCCACCAGAAACTCGTGACCGCAGGCGGGACAGGTGATCGTGCCTGCCAGCTTGTTGGACAGCTCGTCGATACCGGCGGAAATGGTACGCCGTGTCCGGCGCAGGTTATCGAGGCGTCCGGCAAGGTCGTGCAGCTGCCGGTCGATATCCAGCAACCGTGACCGGAAGTCCGCCGTCCGTTCCTCGTACCCGGAGCAGAAGCCGTCATACCCCGCCTTGAACTCCTCCCACGCCGCACGTTTCTTCTCCAGCGTTTCCTCAGCGAGCCTCACCGCAGCATCGAGGTTGTCAAGGTTGGCACGGGCAACTTCCAAATCCTCTTTTTTGAGTTCGAGTGTCCGGCTCCAGTCCGTGCGTCGTGCGCCCGGGAAGAGCGGCAGGAACCCCTCGATGGTTTTCAGGCACTCCTCCAACGGGGCGTCCGAGGATTCCAGCTCCTGCAACGTCTCGTCTGCCTGCCGGATCTTCTCCAACGCGGAATCTGTTCTGGCAACCGATTCTCTCCGCAGGCGCGCCTGCTCCCGCTTGGCAGCAATGGCCGCTTCGAGTTCCGCGACGCGTGCCTCCCGGGTGCGTCCGCGCTCTTCGCCCGCCGCCGTTTCCCGCTCGATCTGCTCCTGCAACATCCCGATACGGCCGTCGATGCCGGCCAGTTCGAGGTTGACCCGCTGCTGCTCGGCGACAAGCGGCGCGATGTCCTCCTCGACGCAGGCGATGGCCCCGTCCACGAGGATGCCGTTCGAGAAACGGTTGATAATCTCCTTTTTCTCCCGGTCGGAGGAGGAGAGGAAATCCTCGTAGCGGTACTTTGAGAGGATGAAATTGTTCAGCAGCTCGTCGCGCGTGATACCCAGCTTGTCGAGGATATAACGGTTGTAGGCATCGACCGAGGGCTGCACGGCTTCGTTCGTCTCTATCTTCTTGCCGCCCCGCCAGAGCGTGCAGGCGACCGTCGAGGCCCCTTTGCGGGGAATACGGCGTTCCACGAGCAGCTCTTCGTTGCAGGCATTGTTGGTAAAATGCAACCGCAGACTACACTCCCCGGCGGCGTCGTTGATGATCTCCTCGGCGCGTATCTTTCGGAGCGGGCTGCCCGTGATGCCGATGGCGATGCACTCCAGCAGGGCGGATTTTCCGGCGCCGTTCGACTGCTGGGAGTCGTTGTCCCTGTTGTCGCCGAAAATAAGCGTCGTGACCCCTTGCTTCGGGGCATACGACAGGCGGCGGAAAGCGCACAGGTTCTCCGCCTCTATGTTCCTTAATTTCCACATGGCACGTTTTCGATTTTAGATAAGTATTCCAGTCCGACAGCCACCTCCTCGATTTGCTTCTCGCGGCAGAACTCCTCGTAGGTCTCGCGGATGCGGCGGCTGTCGAATTTCTCGAAGAGCGACGAGGAGCAGGCTTCGAGTATCTCTTCATCGTCGGCGACAAGCTCCACCTTCGCGGCACCCGCCTCTAAAAGCGCCGCTTTGTCCACCGACTTCATGGCGGCCTGCGGCGCGTGAACCCGCACCTTGACCTTGTAGCGGCCGTCGGCCCCGATCTCCCTGAGCTCGTCCATGAGGTGCAGCCCGGCACGTTCCACGGGGACATCCAGCACGCGGTAACGGGTGTTCACGCGGTTCTTGATGAACTCGTGCGAGCCGTCGGAATAGATAAGGGTATATCCTTTCTGCTCGTCCTCGCCGAAGTTGTGCTGGCGCGAGGAGCCGATGTATTCGATATTAGGAGCTATCGTGTTGCGGTTATGATAATGGCCTACAAGCACCTTGTCCCATCGTGAAAAAATCCTGGCGGGCAACTCCGTTTCGGTCGGTTCGCCAAGTCCACCGCGTATTCCCTCGTGAATAATCAGGATACGCCGTGAGGCCGGTTCATTGAACGCCATATCTTCCAACTCCTTTAACTTCTCCACGAATGAGCCTTGCTCGGGGAAATAGGAAACAAGGCCGACCTGCACGTTCTCCGCTATCCGGGTTTTCAGAACCGTATCGACAACACGTACATTACTGAATGAATCGAACACGTTGCAATATCCGCGCGTGGACTCCTGGTTCACCTTGCAGTGGTTTCCGTTGATCATCACCACGTCAAGCCCCGCTTCCCTGCATTTTTCCAGTACATCATGTATAGCCAGCAGGATATCCAGAGTCTGGGATGCCCTGCTGAGAACCAGGTCGCCCGCAAAAAACAGCAGCTTTATATTTTTCTCCCGGCAAATGGAAACAGCTTCATGCCAGTTCCGCTTGAAAGCTTCCGTGGTGTCCTTGCCGCAATGTGTATCTGCCAGCACCATTGCGACCGGATACACGTGTATATTTTTGTCCATGTTAATCTGTCATCTCGATTTTATAGTTTATCATTGCCTGATATAAGTCGGGAGAGATCCTGTCCTTGTATTTTTCCGCAACCGCGCGAATACGGCCCTCTTTAGCGACCTTGTAAGCATCGAAGGCTTCCCGGGCGGTGTGATAACGACCGAGGTTTTTCGTTTTTCCCGTACCGTCGTGCATACTGGCCTTGTACCGTTTCCGGCGGGGGTCATAAAATACTCCCGGTGGGGTACTTCCCCTATATAATCTTCTTCCGACAAACAATTTATTTATCTCCGGTGGTACGAAAGCACATTTGTCAGGTGCGTATTCCTTGTTTCCCTTGACAAGAATGTCCTTGTCAAGATGCCAGCCGTCCTCCTTGTAAACTACGGAATCATAAAAACGGGCGAATTTTTGAAAATCAAGCCATTCCTTACAGATACTGCATTCCCTGTAAGATGGTTCTCTCCGAAGGAAATCTTCGGAGAAACACCTGTAAATGATATTCACCCATAATTTATAAATCCGGGGATGGGATGACGGCGAGTAGACTCCTTTCCCCAACGTGCATCCGACAGATTTGAGTAACACCGAGTGACGCCGCAATTCCGACATAGTCATGTTAAGTATGGGAGGGAATGTTTCCTCCCATACACAAAATGCTATCTGCGCCGTCTAGGACGTTCCGTGCGCTCTTCCGGTTGCGGCCCGTCTTCCTGTCCCGTATTCTCCTCTTCGGGGACTGCCGGTTCGTGGCTCTCCGGTTCCGGCCCCATCATCTCGTCGTAGATCAGGTCCAGCAGATCGCTGTTCGAGGTCGAACGGGTGACGCGGACGGCAAGCCCCTCCTGCTCGATGAAGGCGCGGATCATTGCCCGCAGTTCCTGCCCCTCCTCGGTACGGTCCCCGAGCGAGCGTCTGTTCAGGTCGTCGTAACGGTCGCTCAGGTCGTCGTACGAGATACGTCCGCCGCCGTTCTGCCCGTTCTCCCTGCCCGCCTTCGTGCGGCGGTCGTAGGAGAAGGCCGAGGTGTCCTCCTTGGGCAGCTCACCCTCCAGCGTGTCGATGACCGCTTTCATGTCGTCGCCTTCCATGAGCGACATGCCATAGAGCGTGTCGCACTGTTTGAGGAACTCCACGGTGGCTCCCAGATGGTAGCGGGTGTAGCGGTAGATGATCTCGGGAATGCGCGGCGCGCCCATCAGCGCCGTCAGCTCCTCGCGCGTCAGGGACACGGGGTCCGATTCGTTGTCGATGGAGATGACGTACTCGGTCTTCGAGCCGTTCTTGCGCTTCTCGATCTCCACCGGGTAGGCGTCGTGCACCGACGAGATCGGGCACGGGTACGCAGGATTTTTTTGCAGCTTCTTCTGCCACAGCTTGAACTTGCGCTCGTCCAAGTCCTTGAACTGGGCGTGCGAGAGGGTCATCATCTGGATGCCCTTGCCGCGTTCGTTCAGGTCGAAAATGTAGAGGCAGTGACCATAGCTGTATTTCAGGCCGCCGCCGAAAGAGCCGCCGTCAATCTTCTCGGCCAGCTTGTCGTCGCCCGTTTCCCTGGCCCGTGCCACGGCCAGACGGCGGTAGGTCTCGATGGGGTCCACCGAGTAGCCGGCGTCCGTGGCGCGGGTGACGGTGACATACATCTTCTGGGGCTTGCCCCCCGTGGTCGGCTTCTCCAATTCCAAAAGGAGCTGGTGCACGGGGTACTCGTAACCCGGGCGTGAGGCCGTGCCGTCCGCGTTGGGCGCCAGCGGCAGCACGCGGAGCCTGTAAACGCCCAGCTTGTCCATGCGGAAGAACTCCGTGCGGGCGAAAGCCCGGTTCTCCTCCTGCGCCCGTTGCTGCGCCGCCTCGTAGGATTCCTGAATCCCGAGGAACATCTCTTCGACGGACATGCCTTCCGCGCCGCCCGTCTTTTCCAAATCTTCTTGCATCATAATTGGATAGTTATGGATTAAAAATGCCCGAAGGGACGACACGGCCGTGCCGTATCATCCGAAACTGGATGCGGGGCGGACGGGTTCGGTTGCACCGTCCGTTTCAGTTGACAAGATTGGGAGAGAAGTCTCGCTGACCGTACCCCGGCGGGATACTCATTTGACAATATGCGGGGCCTTGAACGACCGGATACAAAGATACGCAAAGCGGTCCGGACTGCAATAGATGCAAATAGATGTTTTTCCAAACCGTTTCATATCAACACGTTACAATTTCTTTTTGACGATACGTTTCAGATCCGCGAGCAATTCCCCGCCATGGTGCGGGTCCCTGTGCCTCCTCCCGAGCAGCTTGCGGTTCCGCCGGATGAATTCTTCCGTCTTGCGGCGGCGGATACCTTCGTAGTAGGCCTTGCGCCCGGGCGTGAGCCGCTTTCCCCGCCGGCAGTAGAGTCCCTCCCGGCTGTACTCCTCCAGGTAACGGCGGAACTTGGGCTTGCGGTACGAGGGGTCTTTCGAGGCCCGGGCCACGGAGTCGACGACCCTCCAGTCGGGTTCGAAAGGCTGCTGCCCGGCACAGAGACGCCGCAGCAGGTGGTAGACCACCGGCATCTCGTAACGGAGCATGAAGCCCAGGCGGGTCTCGTCGAACGGAAACCGTTTAAGGGTTCCCCTTGGCCTTCCGTCTTCGCGGCTTCGGGGCGCTGTCTGCCGGACAGTCCTCGTCTGCCGCGGATTCCTTCTCTTTTTCATCTTTCTTTGGATAAATGACGGGTTGTATCGCGGAGGGCACACGCCGCTCCGCGATCTTCCGGCGACTCTCGATGTCGCCGCTAACGTTGATTCGTTTCATCATACGAAATAGGTGAAGTTAAGTTCCACATCCACGTTGTACATGCCGCTCTCGAAGAGCTGCACCTTGCGGCTGCCGCCGTAGATGACAAAGGAGCAGCCCCGGTTGTACTTGTGGTCGTCGTTCCAGTTCGCGGCGGCGCAGCGCACGCTGTAGCGGGGCGGCTGTATGGTATTGGGCACAAGGGCCACGATGCCGCCCCAGTTGCTGCCGTCGCGCCGCGCCGTGTTGATGTACCCCTGTATGGACACGATGCTGCCGATCTGCCGGACGAAGAGCCCTCTGGTGTCCGTTCCCGAACCGCTGTTCGCCATCTGGAGCCAGCCGGTATCCGCGAGTACGGGCTGGTAGTCCGCCGCGAAA
>OJAL01000337.1_pt1 | contig 37370 bp, 30 predicted proteins | sample 1589301 | NCBI WGS metagenome assembly OJAL01 (sample SAMN03283261) | human gut metagenome | biome: human-associated habitat; material: feces | host: Homo sapiens | place: USA | collected 2013
CATGTCGATCGGTTGGAACGCCGACAAGTACGGCGACATCAACAGCCTTGACGATCTGATGGATCCGAAGTTCGCCGGCACCGTGGCGCTGAACGGCAAGCCTGCCGAAGCCGGCGCCGCATTCAACGGTTACCTCATGATCAACCAGCTCGCAGGTGGTGACATCAACGACTTGCAGCCGGGCCTCGACTACTTCAAGAAGCTCAAGGATGCTGGCAACCTCACCACCGTTGACGTGACCGACGGAACCATCGATTCCGGCCAGACCGGCGTGGTGATGGACTGGAGCTACAACCAGGCCTCCTATCAGAAGAGCCTCAAGGAGAAGGGCGTGAACTGGAAGTTCAAGACCTTCAAGAACGCCCAGGTGGTCAGCTACTACAACCAGGCCATCAACGTGGACGCTCCGCACCCGGCCGCAGCACGCCTGTGGGAGGAATACCTGTACACCGCCGATGCTCAGAACGAATGGTTCAAGGGCGGCGCCAATCCGGTGCTCCTCAACTCCATGAAGGAAGACGGCACGGTTGACCAGGACACCCTGAAGACCGCCATCACCATCGAGGGCGATCCGGTGACCTATACAAACGATGATTCCACTCGCATCACCGAATGGCTCCAGAACAACTGGGACAAGACCATCGGCAACTGATTGGCAACCGCTCGCAAGCAACGCAAACGAGCTGGATCGCAATCGAAAATAATGCAATCTAAGGCCGGCAGACCGGCGGACACGACGGGCTGAAGCAAGTTCCCCGACGTCTTCTGCCGCAACAACCGGCCTTGAAGCATGTCTCCAGCGCAATAGCGGAATCCCACAATCCTATGCAATCTCACCGCATATCAATCGTATGAAAGCACGCATGCAACCATGACTGCAGCAATCACCCCCAAAGCGGGAGTCATCGGCGGGCGTAACGCACGCGAAGCCCGCGGAACTCGAGGAAACGGCCCCTCCGCAACCTCCGATTTCGCCACGCATCGCCGCGAAATCGGTACATTCGTCGTGACCATCCCGTTCTTCGCCTACACCGCCTGCTTCCTGCTTGCGCCTACCGTTATCGTGATTGTCGGCGCATTCCAGAACGTCGACGGCGGATTTACCCTCAACAACTTCAGCAAACTCTTCGAAGCGAACACCATCGCCGCGTTCGCCACCTCCATTCTCGTTTCCGTGATCTCCGCACTCATTGGCGCGGTCGTGGGTGCGGTTGCCTCGTATGCGCTGGTGATTGGCAGCAAACCGAACGGACTGCTGCGCCGCATGGTCAGTGCCATTTCGTCGGTGCTCGCACAGTTCGGCGGCGTGATGCTCGCTTTCGCCTTCATCGCCACCATCGGTATCAACGGCGTCGGCACCATGCTGATCCGTCAGCTGACCGGACTGACCGTCAATCCGAACTGGTTGAGCTCCCTGCCTGGCCTAATCACGGTCTACTGCTACTTCCAGATTCCGTTGATGATTATCATCTTCCTGCCTGCGGTCGATTCGATTCGTCCGCAGTGGCGTGAGGCTTGCGAATCGCTTGGCGGTAACACCTTCCAGTATTGGACGCGCGTTGCGGGGCCGATACTGGTTCCGCGTTTCATTTCCGCATTGCTGTTGCTGTTCGCCAGCGCGTTCTCCGCATATGCGACGGCCGCCGCATTGTTCTCACAGCGTTCGATTCTGGTGCCGCTTATGATTCAGGGTGCCATGCGCAACGAAATGGATCCGAATCAGCAGGGATTCGCGCAAGTGCTCGCCTTCGCGATGATCATCGTGGTTGCTCTGGTGATGATGCTGAGCCACGCTGTGGAAAAGAAGGCCGGACAATGGCAGTGAATCATACTGAAGCAATGCCCCCGCAGCTGCGTGCCGCCCGCGTGCGCAAGCAGCGCGTGATCAAGGCGATTATTCTCACGTTCACGCTGCTGTTCCTGTTCGTGCCACTGGTGTCTATGTTTGTGTTCACCATTCGACACCCGCTTTCCGGCAAGTGGAGTTTGGATCCGTGGATTGCGATTTTCACCGGCGATGGCAGCGCGCTTGGTGCTGACTTGTCCACATTGTGGAGCGGTCTTGGATCGTCCATGGGATTGTGTGTGGTGACTGTGGTCATCATGCTGCTGCTCATGGTACCCACCATGGTGATCGTGCACATTCGCTCCAAGCAGCTGGAACGCGCCATCGAATGGGTGGCCACCCTGCCGCTGACCATCCCCGCCATCGTGCTCGTAGTCGGCCTGGGGCCGATTTACCGTTGGCTCAGCGCCGACGTGCTCAGCACCAACCCGATCTGGCTGTGCTTCGCGTACGTTATTCTGGTGATGCCATTTGCATTCCGCGCGCTCGCTGTGGGCCTCAACTCCATTGACGTGAAAACGCTGTGCGAAGCATCCCGCTCGCTCGGAGCCTCCTGGCCGCGAGTGTTCTTCCGTGTGCTCATCCCCAACCTGTGGCAGTCGATCCTCTCTGCATCGTTCATCTCCATCGCCGTGGTGCTGGGCGAATACACCGTCGCATCGCTGCTTGGACGCATGAACCTGCAGGTGGCGCTCTACCAGCTTGGCCAATCCAACTCCCAAATCTCCACCGCCATGTCGCTGCTGGCACTACTGTTCGGCGTGATCCTGCTGGTAGCCCTCGATCTTATTTCCGACGCACTGCGTAAATCCAAAGAAAGCAACGAATCATGACTCTCGCTGATCAGAAAGCAACCATCGCACGCACTTCGGAAGCGTTCGTAAACGCCAATCCGAGCGCCGAAACCGTAACCCGAGCCGCACGCGAAGTCCTCAACGACTCCGCGGAACGCGGCGGCGGCGTGCAAATGCTTAATGTAGACAAAATCTACCCAGGAGCCACCAACAAGGCGCTCGACAACTTCAACCTAGAAATCAATCCTGGTGAAATGGTCGTGCTGCTCGGCGGCTCCGGCTGCGGCAAATCCACCGCGCTGCGTTCCCTCGCAGGCTTGGAAGACATCCAGGCCGGCCGTATTCTCGTCGGCGGCCAAGATGTGACTGGCGTGCCCGTCAACAAGCGAAACATGGCCATGGTGTTCCAGGCGTACTCGCTGTTCCCACACATGACCGCTCTGCAGAACGTGGAATTCGGGTTGGAAATCCGCGGCATGGGCAAGACGGAACGCCGTAAGCAGGCCATGGAGAAGCTGGAACTCGTAGGTCTTGCCGATCAGGCTGGCAAATACACGCAGCAGATGTCTGGCGGTCAGCAGCAGCGTGTGGCGCTCGCCCGCGCACTGGCCGTGAACCCCCGAGTGCTCCTGCTCGACGAGCCGCTTTCCGCACTTGACGCCAAAGTTCGTGTGCAGCTGCGCGACGAAATCCGCCGCATCCAGCTCGAAGCCGGCACCACCACCGTGTTCGTGACCCACGATCAGGAAGAAGCGCTCACCGTTGCCGACCGCATCGGCGTGATGAACCACGGATGTATCGAACAGATCGCCGACTCGCAGACACTGTACCGCCGTCCGGGCAGCGAATACGTGGCCACCTTCATTGGCCTGACCAACCGACTCCCAGGCATCACGAATGGTGAGGAAGCCGTGGTGTTTGGCCAGCGCGTGCCGTTGCTCGAAGCCTCCAAGCGCGACGCCTCCACCGTGCTCGTGCGACCGGAAAACCTTGTGATCACTCTAGCCGCAAACGATGGCAACATGGTAGGCGAGCATGGTCGCGTCGACATGGTGCACTTCCTCGGTGCGCTCGCCCGCGTTGACTTGACGGTTGCCGCAGGTGTGGGCCACCTGCCCGTCACCGTGCAGCTGCCGGCCAATGAGCTTCCTGCCGGCCTGACGGTTGGATCCGAAGTGGTGGTGGCTCCGCGTCCGATCGCCGCGCTCGCCGTATGAGCTGTTTCGTTGCGGACGCCCATGACGACGGTCATGAGATTGTAAGCTGATATTCAGCATTCCTGTACTAAGGTGCTGAATATCAGCATTTTCGTATATGCACCCCGTGCACGTCGTCGCAAAGGCAAATATGACGTTTCCGCAGTACCCCCAATATCCGCAGCGGCCGCAACAACCGCATCCGCAGCAGAATCCACAACAGCCATCCCAATATCAGCAACAACCGCAGTATCCGCAGCCACAAGCCAATCCTTATGAACTTTGGCTCAGGCGCGTGAAAAGCGTGTTCTCCCGCATCGGCGCAGGCATGTGCCTGATGGTGGTGATCTGGTATGCGCTTGCAACGGTGCTTTCCGGCATGCTCTATCAAGTACTGCACACCACGAATCTGCCGAATTGGGCGGTGTATGTGGCGTCGGATGCCCCTTTGTATCTCGTGGCCATGCCGCTCGCAGTACTGATCATGGGCAAATCGTCGGTCATTGAAACACGCAAGTTCGACATGAAGCCGGGCCAATTCTTCAAACTGCTGGTCATGTGCTTCCCGCTCATGTATGTGGGCAGTCTCATCGGCAATATGCTGGCGGCTCTGCTGTCCGGAGGCAAAGCCAGCAATTCGGTAAGCGATCTGGCCATGCAATTCGACGTGTGGAACGTGGTGTTCCTCGTGATTCTCGGACCGTTGTTCGAAGAATGGATCTTCCGCAAGGAACTCATCAGCCGCACGCGCAAATACGGCGAAAAAACCGCGATCGTGTTCTCCGCGCTGTTCTTTGCTCTGGTGCACATGAACCTGTTCCAGTTCTTCTACGCATTCGCATTGGGTCTTATGTTCGGCTACGTGTACGTGCGCACCAGCAAACTGCGTTATTCGGTGGCCATGCACATGATCGTCAACTTCATGGGTGGCGTGGTTGCACCGTGGGTGGTGACGAACATTGACATCGACAGTCTGATGAACGTGCTGACCAGTGCGGAAAACGGCGACGGAACGGCCATGATGCAGTGGATGGGCCAGAATGCGACGGGAATGATGATATTCGGCATCTATATGCTGCTATATTACGGTCTGATCATCGCGGGCATAGTGTTGCTTATCCGCAATCGCAAGAACTTTGAATTCTATACCGCACCGGAAGAACTGCCTCGCGGCATGCGCACGAGCACGGCAATACTGAACGTCGGTGTAGTTACTTACATTGTAGTGACGGTTATTATTACGTCAATCAATCTAATGATGCAATAATTTCAGTATAAAAAAGTGCCGCATGTGGACTACTGCATGCGGCACTTTATATATATGGGTCAACCGCGATTTCTTATGTTCGCGAGGATATTACGATTCCTTGTTAATGGCGCGATTCTCAAGAAAATCAGCATTGGCGATGGAACGTGCCACGGCGTTGATCATGTCGGGAAGCAACGATTCCGGCTTGGCGTACGCGCACACTTCGACATTGATGCCGTAAGGGGAGTAGCCGGTCAGTCTCACTTTCGGGGGGAAGCGCGGATCGGCCAAATCGGCGGTGTCGCGCTGCACGGCCTGAACCACCTGACGGGTCATCTCGTCGATGTCGGTACCGGCCTTGGCGGTAAACGGCACACGAACCAGCATCTCATTGGACGGATTGAGTTTTTCCAGTGACGCGGTGTTCAGAATCGAATTCGGAATGATCTTGACGTTGCCATTGCGCTCGCGCACCACGGTCTGACGCCAGTTGATGTCTTCGACCACGCCATCGGTGCCCGCCACATTCACCAGATCGCCCGGCTGGATTACACGGCCAAGCATCAGACCGAAACCGCCGATGATGTTCGCGATCGTATCTTTCATACCGAGCGACACCGCAAGACCGCCAATGCCGAGCGCGGTGAAAATCGTGGTCGGATTAATGCCGAACACCGGCTGCAGCACAGTGCCCACAGCCAACGTCCACACCACCGCGCGCAGAATATTGATGAAAATCGAAGCGTTCGGCACTTGCGAACGGTCCAGCACTTTGCTCACGATTCGGGTAAGCGCCTTGTCGATAACGGCCGCAAGCAGTGCAACGACAATGAGCAGAATGATTTTTCCGGAATTGGTTTTCAGCCAATCCACAACGATTCCAATCGGTTCCATAGTGTTCTGAAGCGTCCCTTCATAAGTTTGATTCGCATGCATTACTGGTGCGCGCGACTTGCGTTCGCTGCGTCTGCGATGCGTGTTCGCACATATCCTACAGTGCGTGGCTGAGTCGGTTTGAGCGTGGGTGTGCGGGGCGTGCGCGAGAACATGTGGGAATGCGCGTGGTGACATGTGTCCGGAGCCGTGAACGGACTAAAGTTGAGGCATGGGCAATGTTGTGGATTATGTGCGCCGCGAGTTCCGCGGGTTTGGCGAATTGGCGTTCAGCAATGTCGATTCCTTGGTGCTTTCCGAGCTTTCCTACATGCGATTGCCGGGCTTGGTTCCAGCATTCGGCGAGGCCAAGTCGGTGGCGACCGTGCCGATCCGTGACTTGCTGCGCGCCGAAAGCTACGATGAGATGTTTGTTTCGAATTCCTCTGAAATGAATGATTATCGGCTTTCGTTGCTGCGCGCGGTTTGCGAATCGCCGCGATTCCGCGGGTTGCGGGTGGGGGAGTATGCCGAACGTTTGGATGAGGGCGAGCAGCAGCAATTCGCTGCGATGACCTTCGATTTGGGTGCCGATTTCGGCTTATATGTTGCGTTCCGTGGCACTGACGGCACGCTCGTCGGTTGGAAAGAGGATTTTAATATGGCGGTGCGCTGCCCAGTGCCGTCGCAAGAATCGGCATATCGATATGCGGACTCGATTCTGGACAGGACGGAACGTTTCCTCTCGGCGAAAAAATCACCCGACATTATGATCGGCGGGCATTCCAAAGGCGGCAATATGGCGGTATATGCGGCCATGCAAATCACGCAAAGCGATATTGAAGCGACCAACGAACGCGCGCAACGGCTCGGACTGCTGCCGGCGCTCGGAGGAAGCGTGCCGGGACGCAACTGCAGAATCTCCCGCATCTTCTCGCATGACGGTCCTGGAATGTCTCAAGTCATGGTGCATAGCCGCGCATATCAGGCAATCGCGGCACGAATCGACAAAACCGTGCCGGAATCCTCCATTATCGGCATGCTGTTGCAATCGCAAATCAAACCAACCTTCGTCAAAGCCGACGCCATAAGCATTCTGCAGCATATGGGATCAAGCTGGCAAGTGACGCAATCCGGCGAATTCGAGCAGGCAAGCGAGCTGACAGGCGGTGCGCAACTCATCGGCAAAACCATTGACGGATGGTTCGACCGCGTAAGCCAGGAACAACGCGAACGGGCCATCAACCAGATATACGACATCTTCGCAGCCGCGGGGTACGGTAATATCGCTGATCTGGTGGCGAATTGGACGGATTCGCTGCCGAAAATCGTGGCAGCCGCCAGAGGTACCGACGTGCAAACGCGCGAACTCATCAAAGACGTGTTCAAGGCGATTCCAGCCAGTGCGGCGAAAGTCGCTGTCGGGGAACTGCGCAACGACAAGGAGGGGGATGCGTGATGGGCAATATTATTGACTATGCGCGCACGGAAACGCGCAGTTTCGAGGCATTGCCGTTCCGCGAGGCTGACGCATTGGTGTTGGCGCAGCTTTCGTACGACGAAGTACCGGAATGCGTGCTGCGATTGGACGATTTGGTAGCGAAATACGGTACGTTGCAGGCGCGTGCGAAGCAATTCGATATTCGGCGTCCGATTGCATCGTTGCGTATGCTGCGCAAGCCCCCGTTTGGCGGCGTGACGATTGCGCGTGCCGATGACGAGCTGAACCACGACAAGCCCGTGGCCGACCATGATGTGGAGAACGTTGGATTGGTCGATCCGCAGGTGACGCACGACTTCTACCATGCTGTGGCGGCGAATCCGCGGTTTTCCGACGTTGAGATGAGCGCGTATTGCGAGCAGTTCGATGGTGGTGCGCAAACGCAGTTCGCGGCAGTGACTTTCCGGCTGCCGTCGGGAACGCTGGTTGTGGCGTTTCGGGGTACTGATGATTCGCTGGTCGGATGGAAGGAAGACTTCAACATGGCCTTCCAATACCCGGTTCCAGCACAGGTTTCCGCAGCTGAATACCTGAAAAAAGTCGCCTCGCTGTGGGATGGACCGATACTGCTGACCGGTCACTCCAAAGGTGGTAATCTGGCCGTATATGCGGCCATGAACGCCGAAGACGAGATCAAGGACCGCGTTGAACGCATTTACTCGCTCGACGGGCCGGGTTTCCCCGAAGAAGTGGTGAAAAGTTTCGAATATGCGAGCGTGAGCGACCGCATTGTGAAAATCGTGCCGGACTCCTCGGTGGTGGGCATGGTGTTTGAAACCCCCGAACGTTGCGTGGTGGTGAAATCCGACGTGGACGGCATCATGCAGCATTTCGCCTTCTCGTGGCAGATGCACGGGGGTGAATTCGCCAAGGCCGAAGATGTGGCCGACAGTTCAGTGGTGTTCAACAAGTCGCTGAACGGCTGGCTTGCGGGACTTTCCAAAGAACAGCGTGAGCATGCGGTCGACGCGCTGTTCTCCGTGCTCGAAGCTTCCGGGGCGGGCAGTATTTCCGCGATCGTGGCAGCCGGTCCGAAAGTAATTCCCGAAATGCTCGGCACATATGTTGGCTTGAGCAGTGCGGATCGGCGCAACATCAATCAGGCGTTGGTGATTCTGTTGCAGGCGGCGCTCGCTCGCAATCCGAAAGTTCAGCGAAAGTGAAGCGCGAATGAGGCGTGAGTATTGTGCGAACGTGGGTGGGCACTGTTCGCGTAGCGTACTTGTGTTGTAAGCGTGAATTCGTATACGACATTTGCCGAAATTCGGTCTAGACAACTTGTACAATAAAACGTGGTTATGAGGCAACGTGACTAATTATTAGGGGGTACTGATGCCACGACCACGTAGGGATTCGGAAATCCTGCCAGCAAAAGATCGTCTCGAAAACGCCTTCTGGGAGCTGCTTTCGGAACGCGAGTACAACAAAATCACCGTCACCGACATCGTGCGCACGGCCGACGTGAATCGCAATTCCTTCTACTATCATTTCTCCGGACTGCCGGAATTGGCCGACTCCGCCATTCTGCACGCCGTCGAAGACACGCCAATGCCGGGCGTGCCAGGGCGGGATTTCAATCCTGACACCGAATGGCGCAAGCACGTCACCGCGTTGCTGCGCGATCCCGAACAGCGTCAGCGTCTCGACCGATTGGCCTTGCTGGCAGGTCCGCACAGCTCGCCGGAACTCGTTTCGTCGTTGAAGGAATTCGGGCGTTTGACCATGATCTCCGTGCTCGGATTGGATGCCGACAGTCTCGACCTGAAAACCGATCTCATGCTCGATTTCACCGTCGGAGGCATGCTGGCCGTACTGCAGCGCTGGCCGAAACTGCATGAAAAACTGCCGCTCGACACCGTATTCAACGAGGACGTCGCCGTACTCGCGGCAGGCATGTTCATGTCAATGTCGAAAGCGGACATGCTCGAATACTGGCGCAGGATCTTCAGCGAAGGATTCGTACCCGGCATGGCGATTTCGCAACAGCAGCCGCCGTCTGCCAAGTGACCATCGAAAGCTGGCTGTGACAATCCGGTGGTAGAAACGATATAGCGGCGTTTTTCCGCGGATTGTCCTGCGGAAAAACGCGAACGTGCGAAATGAACGAACGACGGGGAGGTTGTCCATGATCAACGAAGCTTACAAGGCCATGCTCGGCGGAAAATCCGTGATCCGCGAGCTGAGCGAATACGCGACCGCGCGCGGTGCCGAAATCGGCTACGAGAACGTGTTCGACTATTCGTTGGGCAATCCGAGCGTGCCCTGCCCGCAAAGCTTTACCGACGAAATGATCGCCCTGTACCAAGAGGCGGAACCGGTCGCGTTGCACGGATACTCGCCGTCGCTGGGCATTACCTCGGTGCGCACGGCCATTGCGGAAAGCCTCAACCGCCGCTTCGACATGGACTATACGACCGACTACATCTTCCCGACCACGGGTGCGGCCGGTGCGCTGGCCCACGCACTGCGCGTAGTGACCAAGCCTGGAGACGAAGTCATCACCTTTGCCCCCTACTTCCCTGAGTACCAGCCGTATGTCAACGGAACCGGCGCGCACCTGACCGTGGTGCCGGCCGACACCGAAAACTTCCAAATCAACTTCGAAGCGTTCGAACAGGCGCTGAACCCGGGAACCGCGGCGGTGCTCATCAACACGCCGAACAATCCTTCCGGAGCCGTCTATTCCGCCGAAACGCTGACCCGACTGGCTGAAATCCTGCGCGCCAAGCAGGTCGAATACGGGCACGACATCTTCCTGATTTCCGACGAACCATACCGTGAAATCGTGTTCGATGGGGGTGTGCAGCCGTACCCGAGCAAGTTCTACGACAACACGCTCTCGTGCTACTCGTACTCCAAGTCGCTGTCGCTGCCGGGCGAGCGCATCGGCTACGTGGCGGTGAACCCGCGCGCTACCGATGCCGAACTGATCGTGCCGATGTGCGGGCAGATCAGCCGCGGAACCGGCCACAACTGCCCAGGATCCAGCGTGCAGCTGGCCGTGGCCAAGGTGGTGGACGAAACCAGCGATCTTTCCGTGTACGAGAAGAACATGAACCTCTTGTATGACGCGCTGGTGCGCCTCGGATTCGACGTGGTGCGCCCGGGAGGCACGTTCTACATCTTCCCGAAGGCGCTTGAGGATGATGCGAATGCGTTCTGCATGAAGGCCAAGGATTACGACCTGATTCTCGTGCCATCCGACAGTTTCGGCGTGCCCGGCTACTTCCGTATGGCGTACTGCATCGATACGGAAAAGGTGGAGCGTTCCATCGCCGCATTCGAAAAGTTCGTGCACGAAGTCTACGGCCGCTGAGCCCTGTGTGCGCTCGCTGGAGGAATTCGGACGCAAATAAGCCAAAGGGGTGTGTATCTGCCTTATATATGGTAGAAACACACCCCTGTCCGGAGCTATCTCGCTTATATATGGCAGGTCGGTTGGCTAAAACCCGCCAAATCGTACCCCCGAAGTGGCGTTTTGCTGAGGACGTCTGCCATATATAAGCGAGATAGGCGTTCTTAAGCTGTGTGGAGTGTCCGTTTCTGCAGAATCGGACGTTCATAGGCTGGTTTTTGGTGTTTGGATGTCCGTTTCCGGTGAATCGGACAGTTGGGCTGATGTTTTTGGGTCCTGTTTGTCCGTTTCTGCAGAATCGGACATTCAAAGCACTCTCAGTGGGTGGCGATTTCGTCGATCTTGGTGACGTGGCCGCCGAACTGGGCGCGCATGGTGGAAACTACGCGCAGAATGTCATCCGCACCGCCGCGGGAAGTCTGACGTGCGTACAGTGCGGCCGCAGTGGCGGGGGTTGGTACGCCCAGTTCGAGCGCCGCCTTGATCATCCACTTCGCCTCGCCGGATTCGTTGGCCACCGGCGGCATGGATTCCAGCGTCGGATCGGACTTGAACGCGATCGCCAGCAAATCCAACAGCCAGGACTGTACCACGGAACCGTCTCGCCATGAAGTCATCACGGCCGCCGGATCCTTGATGAGATCGGACTTCACCATAGTGGCGAAACCCTCGCCGAACGCCTGCATCATGCCGTATTCGATGCCGTTGTGCACCATTTTGGCGAAATGGCCGCCGCCGACCGGGCCTGCGAGCACCAGTCCGGAATCGCCTTCAGGCTTGAGTGCTTCGAAAATCGGGCGAGCGCGTTCGAAATCCTCTTCGCTGCCGCCCACCATAAGCGCGTATCCGCGGTCAATGCCCCATACGCCGCCGGAAACACCGCAATCCATGAAATGGATGCCCCTCGGCTCAAGTTCGGCCGCGTGGCGCGCGTCATCGGTGTAACGGGAATTGCCGCCATCGATGATCATGTCGCCGGGCTCCAGCAGCTCCGCCAATTCGTTGATGGTGCTGTCGGTCGCCTCGCCTGCGGGCACCATCACCCACACGATGCGCGGCGCGGTGAGCGCTGCCACCATCTCTTCGAGGCTTGCCACGGTGCGATCCGATTCGGGGGAGCGGTCGTATCCGACCACCTCGTGCCCGGCCGCCGCGATGCGCTTCGCCATATTGCCGCCCATTCGGCCCAGACCGATCATTGCCAGCTGCATGATGTTCTTCTTTCTACGGTTTTGTTTGATATGGAATTTGATTGGGATTGGTGCCGTCCACCCGCTTTCAGCATCTTCCGCAACGCAGAAAAGAAGATGCGGAAAACGAATGGACGGCAAGTTTTTTGTATTTCAGATATGTTTTTTTCAGATATGATGCGCGCGAATCGCAATCGCAATTCGTGTGCGAAGTGTTGCGTCAAAGCACCAGCGAAAGCAGCATGACGCACCCCAAGCCGGTGACCGACAGAATCGTTTCCATCAGCGACCAGGTCTTCAATGTCTGACCGACGGTCATACCGAAGTATTCCTTGACCAGCCAGAATCCTGCATCATTCAGGTGCGAGAAGAATACGGAACCTGCGCCGATGGCGAGCACCAGCATCGCCAGATGCGTCGGGCTCATGCCGGTGGCGAGCGGCACCATAATGCCGGATGCGGTGACGGTGGCGACGGTTGCGGAGCCGGTTGCCAGGCGGATGAGCACGGCGACCAGCCAGCCTGCGATCAGCGGATTCATGGCGGATTCGGTGATCGAATTGGCGATCACGTCGCCAATGCCGGAATCGACAAGCGTCTGCTTGAAACCACCGCCGGCGGCGACGATCAGAATAATGCCGGCGACGGAGCTGAACGACTGCCCGACCATGCCATTGACCGCGTCGCGAGTGAACTTCTGCATGTAGCCGAGCACAACCATCGCGAAAATCGTGGTGATGAGCAGAGCCACCAGCGGAGTGCCGATGAAGGCGAGCGCGCGTCCCCACACGGTTTCGCTCTGGCCGGTCAGATCCACGATGGAAGATGCGAGCATAAGCACGACCGGCAGCAGGATGACGGCGATTGCGGAAGTGAAAGACGGGCGGTTTTCCGCGGATTTCGGGGCTTCTGCCTCAGCAGTGTTTTCTGGGGCCGCGATCGGCACCCACTTGGCGGCGAGCTTGCCGAACAGCGGGCCGGAGATGATCACGGTCGGAATGGCGACGATCAGGCCGAGCGCCAGGGTGATGCCAAGGTTTGCGTTCAGTGCGCCGATGGCGGTCAGCGGGCCGGGGTGCGGCGGCACGAATGCGTGCAGGGTGGACAGGCCTGCGAGGGCTGGAATGCCCAGCAGTACGACCGGAGCTTTGGCGCGGCGGGCGGCGAAGAGCACCACCGGAATGAGAATGACCACGCCGACTTCGAAGAACATCGGAATGCCGACGATGAACGCGATCAGTGCCATGGCCCACGGCAGACGCTGCAACGGCGTCTTGGACATGATGGTGTCGACGATGGTGTCGGCGCCGCCCGACTTGAACAGGATCGTGCCGATGATTGAGCCGAATGCGATAAGCAGGCCGACGTTAGCGATGGTGGAACCGACGCCGGACGTGAAACTGTCGAATGCCTTGTCGTATTCCACGCCCGCGCACACGGCCATCGCGAATGAGCCGGCAAGCAGGGAAAGGAACGGATGCACTTTGCATACCGCGATAAGGAGAACGATGATGGCGATGCCGATGATCGCCGCAGCAATAAGGTTCATGAATCCTCCTCGATTCATGGGGTTGGCTTGCTAGATTTGTCCGATTCTGGAGATTCGGACATATGGAAGCCCATTTTGGGTGCGTACATGTCCGTTTCTGGTGAATCGGACAGTTGGGCTGCTGTTTTTGGGTTCTGTTTGTCCGTTTCTGTGGAATCGGACAAACATGCACCGGTTTTGGGTTTTGTCTGTCCGTTTCTGCCGAATCGGACACATGCGGACTGGGGAATGGTGGGTTAGGCGGCCTGGGTTGCGGTTTGGGCGGCCACAGTTGCGGCGTAGGCGTTCAGCGCTTCGATGGCACGGTCGACCATTTCGTCGACGCTGCCTTCGATGGAGATTTCCACGCCGTTCTCTTCGGGGACAAGCGGCTCAAGAATGGCGAACTGGCTTGGTAGTAGCGCGGGCGGCATGAAATGGCCCTTGCGTTCGCTGAGCCTCTGCTGAATGAGCTCGTGGCTGCCGTTGAGGTGAATGAAGAATGTGGGCACGTCTTTGGCGAGTACCTCGCGGTAGCTGCGCTTTAACGCGGAGCTGGACACCACGGTGTTTTCGCCGAGCGCCTCGCGTGCCACCATCCAGGAGTTGATGACGTTCAGCCATGGCCAGCGGTCCTCATCGGTGAGTGGAATGCCGGCTGACATTTTGTCGATATTTGCCTGCGGGTGGAAGTCGTCGCCTTCCGCGTACACGTATCCGAGTCGTTCATGGATGGCTTCTGCGACGGTGGATTTGCCGCATCCTGCAACGCCCATCACCACTACGTGAATGCTCATGTTGCTCTCCTTGCTATTGACGATCCTGTGCCGCTCCGCACCAGGAATAAGACTACTATAAACCGTAAAAGTAGTATCAGTCAAATAAAAAGTACTACGAATTGGAAAAATCGTGTGACTTGCTATGCTGAAGATAGTGCAAAATGGCGGTAAATCACGCAATCGCAGATACGCAATCATCTGCGATTGGTGATTGCCGTGCGTGTCGCAGAATACGTGAAACATACCGTGAAACAAAGCAGGCATGGTGTGAAGTGGACAAGGGAGGAGCGATCGATGGCTGAAGGCACGGTAATCGCAGAAAATACCGTCGGTGAGCTGATGCAGGATTCGGTGAGTCGAACGCTCGCCATCGAAATGCTCGACGGCGTGTGGAAGGCTGGCGAAAGCCTTACGTTGGAAGCCTTGCAAAGTCGTTTCGGTATTTCCAGAACCGTGGCGCGAGAAGTCGCGAAAACACTGGAATCCATGAATGCGGTACTCGTCAAACGTCGCATCGGACTTGTTGCACGTCCATTCGGCGAATGGCAGGCGCTCAACCATCAGGTGATCGAATGGCGTCTCCACTCCACGCAACGCGAACGGCAGCTGTCATCCCTCACTGAACTGCGACTGGCGGTCGAACCGGCTGCGGCCGCCTCCGCCGCACGTCTTGCCCCCCTCGACGTCAAGGCGAAATTCCCCGTGTATGCGGCGCGAATGCGGCAGATCGCCGAAGCCAACGAGGAAGGCGAAGCCGGGCTTGCGCAATTCCATGATCTTGACGTGGAATTCCATACGCTGATTCTGCATGAAAGCGGCAATGAGCTGTTCGCCGCGCTTTCCGACACCATCGCCACCGTGCTGCGCGGGCGTGTGGAACTCGGCAAATACCCGATGAAGCCGAAGTCCGACGCACTTGACGCGCATGATGCCGTAGCCGACGCGATCGCCAAGGGGGAGCCTGAACGTGCGCGCAGCGCCATGCTCGACATCGTCGACGAAGTGGCACGTGCCCTCAATTTCTTCTGATTTTCGAATCAGCATTGCTTCTTTCGTAGACTCTGAAGAAGATTGCAATTGCGATTACTATGCGGCCGACTCTTGCCATGCGTGACTTTTCAGACGTAAGTTGACATCGGAAATACGGCATGAAGGCAGCTCTGCCAACGTTTCTTTAGGCAAATATGAAGACGCCAGAGGGTTCCCTTTGACGGCTTGGAGCCTTCCTTGTTACCGGGAGAAAGCTTCGCCATGATGACAAAATGCGCATGCAGAATCAATCGGTTGCGGTGATTGAATCTACATGCGCATTTAGTAGACAAGTACTACTTGCGGGTGGGGTCTTTTTGCAGGAGGAGGAAGATGAGGGCGACGATCAGCAGGATTGCGATCGAAAGCACGCCCACCGAAGCGTTGCCGGTCAGCGACGTGGTGGTCGCAACGAGGAAAGTGCCGATAATCGAAGCGGTCTTGCCGAAAATATCATAGAAACCGTAATATTCGTTGGCACGATTCTTTGGAATGATCTTGCCATAATACGAGCGCGACAACGCCTGGATACCGCCTTGGAACAGGCCTACGAGAATCGCAAGAATCCAGAATTCCGTAGCGGAACGCAAGAAGAACGCGGCGAACAGCACAATGCAGATATAGGCGACCACAGCCGTGGTGATCATGGTTTTCGCGCCGAAACGACCGGCAAGCTTGCCATACGCGATCGCGCTCGGGAATGCCACGAACTGCGTGACCAGCAGCGCCATTACCAGATGCGTAGAGTCGATGCCTAACTGCGTGCCGTATGAGGTGCTCATGGAAATCACCGTGTTCACCGCGTCTATATAGAAGAAGAACGCAATCATGAACATCCACAACGGCTTGTTCTTGCGGATTGCACGAAAAGTGGAGCCGAGCTCTGCGAATGTGCCGCGGATGGCCTCACCGGTCTGACCCGCGGTAGCGCGGTAGTGCACCTGCTTATAGCTGGTGAGCAGCGGAATGGTGAACGCCACCCACCACAATGCGGTGATTACGAACGAAGCGCGCGTGCATGCCACCGTGGACCATCCAAGCAACGACGGACCGCCGAAAATCAGCGCGATACAGGCGATAAACGGAATCGTGGAGCCAATATAGCCCCATGCGAAACCATGCGAGGACACGCGGTCCATACGTTCATTCGACGTGATATCGACCAGCATGGAATCGTAGAACGTGAGCGAACCGTTCAGGCCGACCGTGGCGAGAATGCACACCACCAAGAAAACGAGCCAGCTGAGCGGCAACGCCATCGCACAGCAGGCGACCACGCCCGTCAGGAAGAATCCGGTAAAGAACTTCACCTTCATGCCCTGCACGTCGGCCATGGATCCAAGCACAGGCATCATCACCGCGATGATCAGCGACGCGATGGTCTGCGCGTACCCCCATGTCGACACGATATTCGATTGGCCGGCGGACTGCAGCAGCGAGTTCGCGTAGATTGGCACGACTGCGGTCGACAGCATCACGAATGCGGAATTGCCGACATCGTAGACGATCCACTTCTTTTCGCGGGTGGTAAGTTTTGCGTTGGGGTCCGGCATATGCTCTGGGGCAGTCTCTGAGGCCATGTCGGACGTAGGTGCGGATGCGGGCGCTGTTGCGCGTTCGGACATGATTGTTGACTCTTTCGAATAAACCGTCAATTCACTATTGTATATACTACAGTTCATCTTAAGCGGCTGTAAGGGGAGCGCTCTGCCGTTACGCATGAACATTGCATGAACATTGCGACTGATGTGTGATCGACATAAAAAATCTGAAATATCGAAATGCTGCAAATAATACTGGGAATACTGAAATGACGGAGATGAACATGTGCAGATTGTAGATTGCATCATCTGTATGTTGATGTCGTATGTTGATGTCGTGAAAAACGTTCGCAGAACGGTATATTGGAACGTGTCAAAATACTGGGAAACACGAACTAAGTTTGCTGTGTGTGACTGCCGCCGCGCTGTTGCGTCGGCATATTTCTGCGAAGAGTCGAGGAGTCTGTATGAGTGGGGAAGTTCCGGACATGCTTGGTGCGAACGCTGAAATATTGCGCTCGATATTGAGCCAGCCATTGCCTGACACGCTTGACATGATCATCTGGCGTGGCGTCACGAACTCCGCGCAAGCGTTGCCATTCGAACGATTCGCGGCACGACTTTTGGTGGAAGCCGGTGCTGCGGGCATCCGAGACATTGCTGCCGAAAACGATTTTGATGTGATCCGACTGAGCACGACGAAACGATTCTGGCTGCGCTGCAACGGCAACGATCTTTCCAATGAACAATTCAATGTTGTGCAGGCGGTCGAATCGGCGCTTAACCGCATCGACTATGCCGACGACGAAGCGCGCAGGGCGGTGCACGGAGGTATGCCGGAAGCGTGCATCGACGAAAACTTCTATATTGCGAAATCGCAACAGTATCTGCGAAACGTGTCGGGTGCGATCGTGGCAATCGACGGTCTGCAGGAAGGTGAAAACAACTTCCGTAGAATGAGGGGTACGGAAGGGGCGCGCGGCGGAAATTGGGATATCAGCACCAGATTCGCCAATGTTTGCGAAAATCTCGAATTGCCTTTCCGCTTGCATTACCGATTTGACGTCGATGCGTCCAGCGGCGTGATGGTAGTGCGTTTCAGCATACCGAACACGGCGATCATGCCGGTTGCGTCGCAATATCGCGACGGATTCGCCTCTGCGTATGCCGTGCGATTGGCGGGCATGCTTGCGTGGGCGGCGTTCTCGTCAAGCGTACGACTGACGCAAGTCGATCTGACCGGTTGCGTGGGGGATGCTGACGGCATTCCCGTGATTTCCATGGGATTCGATCGCGTGCCATTCATGATGGGTGCGCTGCCTGCCATGAAAAACGGACAATGCGACGTGGTTCCGTTGGATGTCGATCCGCTGGCGCTGCTCAATTTGCTGCGCCCGGTGCGTTATGTGGGTTTCTTTGATGGGAACCGTGCCCTGACGCCAATCACACCGCTTGCAACGCCAGCCGTATTCTTGGAGAAACGTGTTTCCGAATGGCAGGATCAACGTGCGCTGCCTGAAGGATTGCGGGGATTCCTACGTGCCGACCGTGCCTGCGAACTTGACGTGATGCATGACGAATCGCCGGTTTCCACCGATGATGTGAACGCGATTATGGAAGAAAACGAAGGATCCCCCATGGTCGCCGAACTCCAATTGGAAGCCGCGTTGGCGCAACTTGGCGAAAGCGGTGAAGCAGGTGGGGTGTGCGAAGCGGGCGGAACTGACGAGACAGGCGTAGCGAAAATTGGCGAAAATGGCGAAATTCCGCTCTACTGCAGCCGTCCAGGCGTGCGACTCATCATCTCCCTGCTAGACGGCGACGAACACACGCGCTACTGGAAACTGCCGGATGCTGTAGTCGACGTACACCAGAATCTTGGGGAACTCGCCAAAAACAATGGCGACTATGAGCGCGCGGAACGTGAGCTGCGCGCCTGCATCAAACTTGCCCCAACCAGCGTACGTTTCTACGAGGAACTATCGCAGGTATACGCAAGAACCGACGAATACGGCAAAGCGGCCGACGTGCTCATCGGCGCGTTGAAAATCGCAGTGCTGCCTATCGATTGCGAAGTACTCTACTATCGACTTGGCTACGCATTGTGGCAGTTGGGACGTCTGCCGGAAGCGCTCGCCTGCTATGCGATGATGGTCAACGGCGGCACGCCATTCCGTACGGCCGCGCGCGATGAGGCCGAAGAAGTGAGTAGGCAGATGGGATTGCCTTCGCCGGATATGAAATATGGGGATGCGTGCGATGCGCTGCGATCCGGCGGCGTGCCGGTTGCGCCGGAAGACAAGGTGTTAGATACGATTGCCCGCGCCGCGATTTGCCTGACGGATGCTGGTTTCCCGCTACTGGCTCAGGATGCGGCTTGGATGCTTGGAATGCGCGATGGCGGTGATGTGATCGGCGCGGTTGCGATGAGCCTGCGTTTTGGAGCCGAAGGGCGTTCGAAGAACTAGCGCGACGACGCCGGGTGGGGTGTGCTGGGCGGTTTGACTGGCTGGCGGCTCGGGCTATGACTGGCTGGCGACGTCTATGCGCGGGCAAATGGTGGTTTGGATGCGCTGTCTGCCGACCTGACGCATGTTGACCAGACAGCGGCATTCCGGGGAATTTAAGGCGATTGCTATCCACAAATTTGCGATTGGCTGGGGCTGGTTGTATAGTTGAGAAGTTGTGTGTTCTGCCTTGCATTCAGTTGCGGGGCATCGAACGCGCAGACTTGCAAGTCAATAGTAATTATAGGGAGTCCATTATGGCAGCTCGTTGCGCAGTGTGCGGCAAGGGACCGCAGACCGGTTTCACCGTTTCGCACTCACATATTCGCAATAAGCGCACCTTCCGCCCGAACCTGCAGCCGGTTCGCACCACCATCGACGGCGAGAACGTTCGCGTTCGCGTTTGCGTCAAGTGCATCAAGGCTGGCAAGGTTCAGCGCGTTGAAGCGTGAATCGCGAAATAACAGCTTGAAACCCCGGTAGACCAATGGTCACCGGGGTTTTGCTTTATCTTGATCCCGCCAGGGCTTTAAGCGTTCGGATTTCTCCACTCGATGGAGAAATCTTCCCGCTTACAGTGGCGTTTGCGTCCGTATTCCTCCAGTAGGTGGAGGAATACTCCCATTGGTTGGCTGGTTTGCGTCCTGATTTCTCCAGCGACTGGAGCTTTTTGCCCGCTAAGGGGCTTGTGGACGGGGTGATTTCTCCAGTGGGTGGAGGTTTTTGCCCGCTGAGGGGCTGGTTTGCGTCCGTATTCCTCCAGCGAGTGGGGAATTTGGGCGGTTTGAGTCGTACCCAGTGGTAGAAGCCGCATCTGTCGGCATAACTGGGGAGAATGGTGCGTTATGAGCACCACACTGGAAACACCGATTTCATCAATCGAGAGCAACCGCCGCAGAGTCGGCGCGCTGAAATCGCTTGGTGTGGTGTCAGTTGGCGACGCCCTGACCTATTATCCGTTCCGCGTAACCGATCCGGTTCCCGCGCGCTCACTGCATGAAGCGAAAATCGGGGAGAAAATGGCGTTCGCCGCGCATGTGCTCGAAACGCGTGTTTTCCCCATGGCACGTCGAGGCTTCCGCCTGATCGCAACAGTCACGGACGACGATTTCGCAGCGCGTCGCAACACCCCAAAATCGTTGGCGTCGCTGGTCTTCTTTTCGTATCGCAAATCGTATGTTGACTGGGTGCAGCGCAAACTGCACGCGGGAGCGCTGCTCGTCGTCGCAGGCGAGCCAAGCGTGTACGACAATCGTCTGCAATTCACGCATCCCGACCTGCTCACCATCAATCCCGTGCAATCGCAGTCGGAAAACGGGGAATGGAACGACGGTTTCGGCGATCCTGCGAATCCGCCTCTCGGCAATCTGAAATACGATGCGCAAACGATCGACGAAGCGCTGAAACGAGTTTGCCGTCCACGACCGGTATATCATGCAACTTCGCGAATTTCCAGCGAACATATTCATGAATCGGTATTGAAATATATGGATGCGTTGCGCGGAGCCGAATATTTGGCAACGCAAAATGCAGGGAATTTCTTAGATAATCCTACGCAAGAAGGGGATTTTGATATTCCCCAAATTGATCGAGAAATACAGATTAAAGTACTCGGTAATGCTATTTCCGATATTATTCCGGAAGATTTTCGTGAGGAATATGGGCTTATGCATCGTGCTGAGGCATTCATGGCGATTCATGATCCGGTTGATCGCAAGAATTTCGATAACGCCTTGCAAACGTTGCGATATGAGGAAGCGCTGATCTGCCAGACCGCGCTCGTCAAATCACGCGATGCATCGCGCAAATCCAAGGCTACCGCATGCCCTGAAACGCGGTTGAAAGACGATTTCATCGCGTCGCTGCCATTCGCCCTTACGAACGGCCAACAGCAGGTCATCGCCGATATTTCCGCCGATATGGCGCACGATTACCCCATGCAACGATTGCTGCAAGGCGAGGTCGGTTCCGGTAAGACCGTGGTCGCGGTTGCTGCCATGATGCAGGCCGTCGGATCAGGCGGCCAGGCCGTGCTTGTAGCGCCAACGCAGGTTCTTGCCGAACAGCATTATGCGAGCATTTCCACAATGGTATCCAAACTGGGAAAAAGCGACGCAAATTCGAGTGATAATCAAAAAAATCTAGATGATGCCAATGCGCGGCGAAGCAATAAACGGTCCGCGCAAAGTTCGAAAGATGGGGAATTCGACGCAAAAACAATTCACAATAATGCTGTGGATAAAGGTGTACAACTTGCAGACCTTCTTGATTTGGCCGCATCTGATGATGTGGAAACCGGATTTTCCGGCAAAGGAAACGATATATTTGGCACAAAAGATGGGGAGATTCCTGTATTTCTTCTCACGGGAAGTATGCGACTTGCCGAACGTCGTCGCGTGCTCGCAGCAGCCGCATCGGGCATGCCCTGTATCGTCGTGGCGACGCACGCCGCATTTTCCAAGAGTTTCCAGGCGCCGAACCTCACCTTGGCGGTGATCGACGAACAGCACCGCTTCGGTGTGGAACAGCGCGAATCGTTGAATTCCAAGGGTTCTACGGCGCCTCATCTGTTGGTCATGACGGCCACGCCGATTCCGCGCACCGCAGCCATGACCTGGTTCGGCGATCTCGACATTTCCTCGCTGACCGAACTTCCCGGCGGCCGCAAGCCGATTCGCACATTCGTGGTGCCGGAAGACAATGCGTCGTTGATGGGCGAAATGTTTGCCCTGATTCGCAAGCGCATCGACGCGGGGGAACGTGCCTACGTGGTCTGCCCGCGCATTGACGCCGATGCCGAAGATGCGGACGGCGCGCTGGCGGCGTCAGCGGCTTCAGGCTCGAAAACCGCAGGTTCGTCGGCCGCGGCTTTTGACGACGCCTACGATCTTGGCGAAGACGACGAACAGCGCGCACAACGCCCCCCGTTGCATTCCGTGGCGGAAATCGTGGAGCGTCTGCAATCGCTGCCGCAGTTCAAAGGCATTCGATTCGCCACGTTGACCGGGCGTGACGATGACACCACAAAATCGCAGGTCATGGCCGATTTTGAATCCGGCATAACGCCGATTCTGGTGGCGACCACGGTGATCGAGGTCGGCGTGGACGTGGCGAAAGCCAGCTGCATCGTGATTTTCGATGCGGACCGGTATGGGCTTTCGCAATTGCACCAGTTGCGTGGGCGCGTCGGCCGAGGCGGCACCGATTCGGGGGCTTTCCTGATTTCGCGTGCGCCCGCGGACAGTGATGCCGCCCGCCGTCTTGACGTGATTCAGGGCACGTTGGATGGTGCCGAAATAGCGCAGGCCGATTTGGAATTTCGCGGCGCCGGCGACGTGCTCGGCGACGCGCAATCTGGCGGAAAGTCAGGTTTGAAGCTGCTTCGTGTGGTTAAGGATGTGAAGATTATTGAGCATGCGCGGGTTGAGGCTACGAGGCTTGTCGCTCAGGATCCTGATTTACTCGAACATGTGCAGTTGGCCGGGGCGGTGCTTGATTTCACGCGCGGCAATGAAACGTTCCTGACCAGTAATTAGTTTGGTGCGATTAATTAATCGCCTGGCACGCTAGAGTGGTGCGTATGCGCGTAATTTCAGGACGATTCAAAGGCGTTGCATTGACCACGCCGAAAGCGGGCACTCGACCGACCACCGATCGCACCAAAGAGGCGATTTTCTCGCATCTCGATTCATGGGGAGTGTTGGACGATGCCCGCGTGCTCGATTTGTTTGCAGGAACCGGCGCTTTGGGCATCGAAGCATTGAGCCGTGGCGCACGAGAGCTGGTGGCGGTGGAATCATCCGCTCCGGCGGCCGCATTGATCGCGCAGACGCTGACCGCACTGAAACACAACCGTTCGTGGGAACATGGCATGAGTGCCCGCGTGGTGAAGGCGCGCGCGGAAAAATACGCGGCTTCAGCTTCGGCCGTTGAACCGTTCGACATGGTGTTCATCGACCCGCCGTACGCCTTCGAAACGAATGATTGCAACCAGCTGCTCGCCGATCTTGCCAGCCGTGAACTGACTTCCAGCAACACGGTGATCATGCTGGAACGATCCACCCGTTCCGAAGAGCCCACGGCTCCAGAAAACTGGGAAATCACCGATCGGCGCGATTATGGCGAAACCGCCGTCTACTACATTGAACCCAGCGAGCCAATCTCAGATAACGGTCAGCAATAATCGCAAGAAAAAACTTGCGATTATTCCGCGTAAAAACAAGCGTTTAAAAGCTAGCGTTTGCGCGGATGGGCGGCGGAAACCTCCCAACCGAGCGCCATCAAGGTCTTGCGATCGGCCTTGTCGAGCTTGGTGCAATCCAACGCTTCAATTAGATCCGGACGCAGCTCGTCGGTTTTGGCCAATGCCTCATCGCGGCGGAAACGATCCACTTTCGCATGATTGCCGGAAAGCAGCACGTCCGGAACCTTGATGCCACGCCATTCCGCGGGCTTCGTATACTGGCGATGCTCCAGCAGGGCGTTGTCTCCCGTGTAGGATTCCTCCACGATCGACGCGGCATTGCCCATAAAACCGGGCAGCAGCCGCGTGATCGCCTCCAACATGACCGACACTGCGACCTCGCCGCCGTTCAACACGTAATCGCCGATCGAATATTCGCGCACGTCAATGCCTTGCGCGCGGTAATACTGCGGAATGCGCGCGTCATACCCTTCGTAACGGCCGCAGCCGAACAGCAGATGATCGGCATGGCTCAGTTCCGTCGCATCCTGTTGTGTGAACAGCGGGGCGGAAGGATTCGGAAAAATCAGCACAGGACCTGCGGAAGATGGTGCAATATCAGTTTTTTCGGAATTCTCAGGACCTGCGGAAGATTGTGCAGTGTCGGAATCTGCAGTATCGCAAGAATCGCCAGTATCGAAGGAATCCGCAGAATCCTCAATATTTTCCGTATTTTCGATTACCGCAGGCTCAAGCTGCAGCAGCTCGTCGAGGCATTCGCTCCACACTTCCGGCTTCATCACCATGCCTGCGCCACCGCCGACAGGAGTGTCGTCGACGGAATGATGTACGTCGTGCGTCCAGTCGCGCAGATTGTGCGCGGTAACCTCCACAAGCCCTTTCGACTGCGCTTTGCCGAGCAGACTGAGGTTCAGCACTTCAAAATATTCCGGGAAAACAGACACGATATCGATCTTCATAATGTTCAGAATACCGGGATGCCTGCCAAGTGGCAGGAAACATAAAAAGTGGGCACTGGATTCCAATGCCCACTTGAATGGATATGTGATCGAAAGCGCGTAATCATGAATGCTTACGCAGGATCGCAAACGATCACAGTCCCGGAATAAGACCTCCAGGCGGATCGAGGGTCAGATAGCCCTCTTCGAGGTCGATGTCTGGCACGAGCTCGTCCACGAATGGCACGAGCGCGCTGTTCTCAACCACAACGCCGTCGGCATCCTTCACCGGATTGGCGAGACGAATCTTCAGCAGCCATTGGGCCACTTCTATCACGTCAACGACTTTGCCGACCACCACGCCCGGTTCGAGACCAAGCATATTGTCTTCAGCCAGTCGCGCCTCAAGACCGATGAGGTCTTTCGGATACCACTCGTCGGCTTCAAGCATGTCTTCCGGATCGTCCGCCTCGCCATACAGCACAATGCCGTTGGCCGCTTCGGACTGGTCGCGGTTGTCAATGCCTTCGAACTTGATGATCCAACGGTTCTTGAAAGTACGGGAGTTCTCCACCACATACTCTTCTTCGCCGTCTTTCGTGTACAACACAGCACCGGGAGCGAACCGGTATTCCGGTTCGTCCGTAAAGATCTGCACGGTGACTTCGCCTTTGAGCCCCTGCGCACGCCCGATACGACAGACCCTCAGCAGCTCGGGCTGTTGAGGGTCGTCAGAATGCATATCACGCACCACGCTAGGATCTCACCTGCGCACGTCCATGATGTCGACGCGCACCTTGTGGTCGGACAGTGCCTGCACCACGGCGCGAATCGCATTTGCCGTGCGTCCGCTGCGTCCGATGACGCGACCGATGTCTTCCGGGTTGACGCGCACGCGAATGAGTTCGCCACGCGCGTTCTCATGGGACTTCACCGAAACGTCGTCGGGAAAATCGACGATGTTCTTAATCAGATGTTCCACAGCCTGGGCGAGCATGATCACTCAGCTTCCGCAGCCGGCTCTTCGGCCGGAGCTTCCTCGGTAGCGGCGGCTTCGGCTTCAGCCTTGGCCTTGGCGTCAGCTTCGGACTTTGCAGCCTTCAGCTTCTGAGCCTGAGCCTCAACGGCCTCAACGCGAGCGGCGGCATCCGGGCCGGCCTCAACGGTCTTCAGGGTGCCTTCAGCACCGTCAAGGCCCTTGAACTTCTGCCAGTCACCGGTGATCTTCAGCAGGTTCAGCACCTGCTCGGTCGGCTGAGCGCCAACGCCGAGCCAGTACTGAGCGCGCTCGGAATCGATAACGATGGTCGAAGGCTGGGTGTTCGGATTGTAGGTACCGATCTCTTCGATGGCGCGGCCATCACGCTTGGTACGGGAATCCATGATCACCACGCGGTAGAACGCGTAGAACTTCTTACCCATGCGCTTCAGACGAATCTTGGTTGCCAAAATGGCTCTCCTTGTATAACTAGGGGTGTGCGTTTCGTTTTCTGTGTGGGGCACGGAATCCGAAACCCACATGTTCCTCACGTCACGCGATAGTTAGAGGGCCTCGCGCGCGCGAATAACTTACCAAGTATAACCGTGGGGTACGGACGGATGGGTCTTAGGATGTTTCCCGCTCTATGCGACTTGCCGAATCCGTGCAAAACCGGGAAGTCGTTTGTCTGATTCTGCGGAAACGGTCAATTATGCGGCGAATATGATGCCTTGAATGACCGAATCGGCAGAATCGGACATTTGCTGGCATTCGTGAGATGTTTGCGTGGGTCTACATGGCGGAATCGTCGGAATCAGGCAGGCTGGCTACACTTGGAGGTTCCGAGTTTGCGTATATCCGTTCGGAGTGAACGGTTTGCATAGGGGGAGTTGCCTGAATGATTATCGCGCTTTGGATTGCGTTGATTATTTGCGTTGTATGGATTGCGCTTGGCGAGATGCCGGCTGGTTGGGATGGCCATTTGCCGCTGCCGTACTTGATTGCGTTGATTCCGTTGCTGTGGATTCCGACGCTTGCGATCGCCGTCGCCGGTTTCGCGTTGCATGAGCCGGCTCTCGGGGGAGTCGCTGCGGTGGTCTGTCTTGCGTCGCTGCTACGCAAAATCGCATATTGGATGGAAAATCTTAATTCTCCCAATACTGCGCAGAGGGTTGCCGAAAAACTTGCGGAAAAGCGTGAAACATCTCGTGAAACAGGCAATGAAGCTGTTACGGAATCCGCGAAACATGGCCGTTTCCGTGTGATGACGCTGAACTGCCGATTTGGTCGCGCCAACGCTGCGGCAATCGTCAGTGCGGTCAAAAAACATGATATTGCAGTACTTGCATTGCAGGAATTGACGGACGATCTGGTTGCGCAATTGGACGCTTCGGGATTGTCTGATTTGCTTCCGTACCGTCAGTTGGGGGAGAGCAAGGGAACGGACAATGGCGGATTCAACGGTGTGTGGATTCGTATTGAACCAAGCGACATGTCTCCGGTCACTGCGGTGATTCCCGCGGCCGACGTGCCGGGCGTGTGCTTCCCGATCGATTCGATGCGCGGCATCACGTTTGTGTCGGCACATCCGAAGTCTCCGATGCGCGGATGCAGGGAATGGTCCGCCGGCATCATCGGTTTGGGGGAGTTGGCGACCACTCAGAAGCAGGGCGACATCACCGTTGTGTTGGGTGATTTGAATTCCGGTACCGATCATCCAAGCTTCCGCAAGCTGCTGAATGCGGGCTTCAAGGATGCGGCCTTGTGCGAGGCGAAGGGCCGTCATGCCACGTTCCCATCATGGCTGCCGTGGCCGCGCATCATTCTCGACCATGTGCTTTTCACCAAGGGATTGGACGCTTCCGACGTGAGTTCGTTCTGCGTTGAAGGTAGCGATCATCTTGCGCTTGTTGCCACGTTGACGTTGAAGTAGTTGATGGCGATTATAAGGTAGTCGATTCAGCTGAAAACAGCTGATTGGAGTACGCAAAAAGGGGATGCGATTCGTCTTGAATCACATCCCCTTTTTATACGTTACCGTTTTCGCGTCGCTTGCTTTAGTGCAGCAAGCCGGACAGTCCGCCGCCAAAGTTCGGCGGCAGCTCACCGGCATCGCCCATCAAGTCTTGCAATCCGGCGGGAAGTGCAGGATTCTGCGGCTTCTTGGCAAAAGCGGAACCGCCGGAAGGCTTACCGTCGGAGTTCTTGCCGGCAAGCTTGTCGCGCAATGCCTTCTCTTCAGCCTCGCGCTTCATCGGATTGCCGGACTTACCGCCCTTCTTCTTGCCCTTCTTGCCTTTACCCTTGCCTTTGCCCCCGCCCATGGCAGGGCCGCCAAAGCCAGGCATGCCAGCGCCAGCCTTGTTGCTCATACGCTTCATCATCTTCGCAGCCTGCTCGAAACGCTGCAACAGCGCGTTCACCTGCGAAACGGTCACACCGGAACCGTAAGCGATACGAGCTCGACGAGAACCGTCAATAATCGAAGGATCACGACGTTCCGCAGGAGTCATCGAACGAATAATGGCCTCAGTACGATCGATTTCCCTCTCGTCGAACTGCTCAAGTTCTTTACGATGCGCGGCCATACCCGGAATCATGCCAAGCAGATTCTTCATCGGACCAAGCTTGCGCACCTGCTGCAGCTGATCGAGGAAATCATCCAAACCAAAGGAACCATCGGAAATCTTGATGGCGGCCTTACGAGCCTCTTCCTCATCGAACTGCTTCTGCGCCTGCTCGATCAGGGTAAGAATATCGCCCATATCGAGAATGCGGGAAGCCATACGATCCGGGTGGAAAACCTCGAAATCCTTCAGACCTTCGCCAGTGGAAGCGAACAGAATCGGCTTGCCGGTAACGGAGGCGACCGAAAGCGCGGCACCGCCACGGGCGTCGCCATCAAGCTTCGAAAGCACCACGCCGGTGAAGTCCACGCCCTCATCGAACGCCTTCGCCGTCTGCACGGCATCCTGACCGATCATCGCGTCGATTACGAACAGGATTTCGTTCGGCTGCACGGCGTCGCGAATATCGCGAGCCTGCTTCATGAGCTCTTCGTCAACGCCGAGACGGCCTGCGGTATCGATGATGACCGTGTCGTACAGCTTCTGCTTGGCCAGCGCAACAGCGTCACGCGCCACCTTCACCGGATCGCCGGTGGTCAGACCCGGGGAAGCAACGGCTTCGCCACCGTCGGACTGCACGCCCTTTTCCGGAGCGTACACGGGCACGCCTGCACGTTCGCCAACCACTTGCAGCTGCGTCACTGCGTTCGGACGCTGCAAATCGGCCGCGACCAACAGCGGAGTGTGGCCGGAATCCTTCAGCCAGTAGCCGAGTTTGCCTGCGAGGGTGGTTTTACCAGCACCCTGAAGACCGGCGAGCATGATGACGGTCGGCGGATTCTTCGCAAAATTCAGCGGTCGGTCAACGCCAGCGCCAAGCACGGCCGTCAACTCTTCGTTGACGATCTTCACGACCTGCTGGGCCGGATTCAGCGCCTGGGAAACCTCGGTGCCGAGCGCACGCTCGCGGATTCGGCCGGTGAAGGAACGCACCACGTCGAGCGCCACGTCGGCGTCGAGCAGCGCGCGGCGGATTTCGCGGATCGTACCATCGATATCAGCCTCGGAAAGCTTGCCTTTGCTCTTCAGATGCTTGAACGCATTCGAGAGCCTATCTGTCAAAGAACTAAATGCTGCCATAATGTCCCTCAGTCTAGCCGTCCCGCGGGAAATTTCGCATTCCAATTAATGGTGTTGATGATGTTCGGTTGATATTCGGTGAGATGCTTGATGCTATTTGCATGAGAAATGACAATCCCGTCTCTTCCAATAGGAGAAGACGGGATTATTGCTTATTAAGAGCGCTGCGGATTATTTGAGGGTCCAGGTGGGACCCTGGGGAGTGTCTTCGATGGCGATTCCGGCTGCGCCCAAGGCATCACGAATGGCGTCGGCGCGGGCGAAATCCTTGGCCTTGCGGGCTTCGGCACGCTCCTCCAACTGTTCGGAAACCAAACGGTCAAGCGCAGTATGCTCAGCGGAATCGGCACCGGCTCCGGCGGTGCCGCCGGCCGCACCCTCGCTTACCCACGGTTCCGCCAACGGATCCAAACCAAGCGTATCGAGCATCGCACGCACATTCACCAAAACAGCGCGAACTTCATCCTTCGCAACATCCGAATCAACACGATCGGCAAGCTTCGAAAGCAACGTGTTGCCAGAACGAATCGCCGTGAAAATCGCAGCGGAGGCGCCGGAAACATTAATATCGTCATTCATTGCGGCGACGAAATCAGCCGGCAGCTCATCGGCGGAAACCGAAACGATCTCCTCACGGGACGGCTGCCCGCCAACGGCGGCACCGGCACGTTCGATGAAATTCGACACACGATCGTACGCGGACTGAGCCTCGGTCAACGTCTGATCCGACCATTCCAACATGGAACGATACTGCACGGAACCAAGCGCGTAACGCACCACCCAAGCGGAATTTTCCGCCAAAACCGCCGGCACGGACAAGCCGTTGCCCAGCGACTTCGACATCTTCTCACCCTTGGCGGTAACCCATGCGGAATGCATCCAACGAGCCGCCGAATCGTAACCGGCGGCACGAGTCTGCGCCATTTCGTTCTCATGGTGCGGGAAACGCAAGTCCAGCCCGCCGCCATGAATGTCGAACATATCCTTCAAATAGCGGTGGCTCATCGCCGAGCATTCAATATGCCAACCCGGGCGACCCGTGCCGAACGGAGTATTCCAACGCGCGTCAAGCGGATCGGAATCCTTCGGAGCCTTCCACAATGCGAAATCACGCGGATCATGCTTGTCTTCCGACATGTCCGCAGGATCAACCGGATTGTACTTGTCGTTGCCCGTATTGTCGACAGACGGACCCATGGCATCGGCCACCTCGGAAGCGGCATCGGCCACAGCGGTCTGCTTCTGATGCGTCAACTCGCCATAATGAGGCCAGCTGGCAACGTCGAAATACACGTTGCCGGTCGGATTGCCGTTCTCATCAGTCACCACGTAGCCGTGGCCATTGTCGATGATCTGCTTGATCAGATCGATCATGTCGATCATGTGGCCGGTCGCACGCGGCTCATACGTAGGCGGCTCAACACCCAACGTGTTGTAAGCCTCAGTGAATTCACGCTCGTAAATGTACGCGCGCTCCCACCACTGCTGACCGGCGGCCGCAGCCTTATCGAGAATCTTGTCGTCGATATCGGTGACATTGCGCACGAACGTGACCTTGTAGCCCAAACGCTCGAACCAGCGACGCACCACGTCAAACGCGACAGCCGCACGAATATGGCCGATATGCGGCGAGCTCTGCACGGTGGCGCCACACACGTACATGCCGACCTGACCAGGCTTGATCGGCGTGAAATTCGACACGGCGTGCGATGCGGTGTCGTACAGCTTCAGATCGGCAGCGGCGCTTGCCACTGCGTCAACTGCGGTTGCGACGCTAGAAATGTTGATATTCTGCGGTTCTTGCGTGTTCGTCATAACCACGAGAGTATTGCCAGAATCGGACATGCATGCGAGATGAAAATGAACGGCAAAACGGTTTTTGTTGGATTTGTGAACATCGTTTACGTAGGTGATGCAACAATAGAACGTATGACGCAATCGCAGGTGCTGATTTTGCAACACGTTCCGTGGGAGAGACCGGGACGCATTTTAGACAGTCTGGATGATTTGGGACTGCAGTATCAAATCATCAATGTCGCCAAGCAGAAGAAACCGGATTTGCCTGATTTTGGCGAGGTTTCCGGCGTGGTGATCATGGGCGGCCCGATGGGTGCGCTCGACTACGACAAGTATCCGGGATTAAAGGCCGAGGCCAAGCTCGCGCGGGCTGCGGTCAGCGTTGGCAAGCCGGTGTTGGGCGTGTGTCTGGGACATCAGATCATCGCCACCGCGCTGGGGGCGAAGCTGAAGTCGGGAGAGGCGCCGGAAATCGGTTTTGCGCCGATTAAATGCATCGACAAGCATGATTATTTCTCGATGTGGAACAAAACCGTGGATGTGCTGCACTGGCATAACGACGTGGTGTCGTTGCCGGAGGGCGCGCAGCCATTGGCGCGATCCGCGAAGACCAAGGTGCAGGCGTTCCGTTTTGGTTCCGCTCTGGGCATGCAGTTCCACTTGGAGGTTACCCCTACTCTGTTGGAGGAGTGGCTTGACGAGTCAAGCATGGTCAAGGATCTCAAGGCTGCCGGCGGGTCGAAATCGCAGTTGCGCGAGGCGTTCGCCGAATATAATCCGCAGTTGCAGCCGCTTGCGGATCAGGTGTTTTCGAGTTTTGCCGCTCGTTGTAATTCGTATGGGCAGAATTTGGCTCAGTCGCAGCAGGGCTGATCGCCGAGTTGCGTGCGGCTCCGATTGCTGCGTAGCGCTGGTGGCGATTCGCAAGTTGCGGCATTGCCTGCAGGTTTGGGAGATGTTCCCGCTACATTGGTGACTTATGCCGACTTATGATTTGGGACTTGAACACGTTTCGCTTGCTTTTGCGACCAAGAATATTTTCAACGATGTAACGCAGGGTGTTTTTGAAGGCGACCGCATCGGCATCGTCGGTAAGAACGGCGACGGCAAGTCCACGTTGCTGCATTTGTTCAAAGGCACGCAGGAGCCGGATTCCGGTCGCGTGACCATTCGCGGCGGGCTTACGCTCGGCATGCTCGACCAGCGTGACCCGCTCGACGACAACGCCACCGTGCGCGAAGCTGCGCTCGAAGGCCGTGAAGACTACGAATGGGCTGCGGAAACCAAGTCGCGCGAAATCGTCGAAGCATTGCTTGGCGGCATCAGCTTGGAAGCGAAAATCGGTTCGCTTTCCGGCGGTCAGCGTCGCCGCGCCGATTTGGCACGCCTGTTGCTCAAGGATTGGGATATTCTCGCACTCGACGAGCCTACAAACCATTTGGATGTGGTGACCATTCACTGGCTGGCGGAACATTTGAAGAACCGTTGGCCGGCCGGATCCGGCGCGCTGCTGCTCGTCACCCATGACCGTTGGTTCCTCGACGAAGTGTGCGAATCCATGTGGGAGGTGCATGACGGCGAAATCGAGCCGTTTGAAGGCGGCTATTCCGCATACATGCTGCAGCGCGTGGAACGCGATCGCCAAGCCGACGTGCGTGAAACGAAACGTCGCAATCTGGCTCGTAAGGAACTTGCCTGGCTTACCCGCGGTGCCCGCGCCCGTTCCACCAAGCAGAAATTCCATGTGAAGGCCGCGCGTGAGCTCATCGCCGACGTGCCTCCGGTGCGCAATACGCTGGAATTGAAGCAGATGGCCACATCCCGCTTGGGCAAGCAGGTGGTTGACCTGATCGATGTGACGCAGATTTTCGAACATGTGCAAGGCGAGGCCGATATCGATCCTGACGTTGCCGACATGGAAGCGTCGGCATCGCGCGTCGATGTGGTGCCGGCCATGTATGCCGAGCCGCAAGTGCATGGTTCCGTGGAAGTTGCCGTCGACGATCTGACTGATCCGCGATTGGTGGATGCCGGTGTTGCAGCGGCGCAAGTTGCTGCAGCTGCGAAAGAATCGCAAGAAATTCAGGAATCGCAAGAAAATAATACTGATGATCCTGCAGAAGAAATTACTTCTGCAGCGCAAAAAATTACTGTTACCGGTCGTAAGATTCTTGACGACGTGACATGGCTGATCGGGCCGGGCGATCGTTTCGGCATCGTCGGCGCGAACGGTGCCGGAAAATCGACGTTATTGAAGATTCTTGACGGCACGATCACCCCCACTGTAGGTCATGTGAATATCGGCAAAACCGTGAAATTCGCGGTGCTTTCACAGCGTCTCGACGAATTGGAGAAGCTCGGTAAATACAAGATCAAGGAAGTGCTGAGCCGTTACAAGCCGAGCTATATCGTGGACGGCAAGGAAACCACGCCGGGGCAGATGATGGAGCGTCTCGGATTCGAGTCGGCGCAGCTGATGACGCCGATCAAGGACCTATCGGGTGGTCAGAAGCGTCGTATGCAGTTGCTGCTGATCCTACTGGACGAGCCGAACGTGCTCATCATGGATGAGCCCGGCAATGATCTCGACACCGACATGCTCGCCGTGATGGAGGATCTGCTCGACACTTGGCCGGGAACTCTGATCGTCGTCTCCCATGACCGGTATCTGCTCGAACGCGTCACCGATCAGCAGTTCGCGCTGATCGGCGGCAAGGTGCGCCACCTGCCCGGTGGCGTGCAGGATTATCTGGACATGACTGAGGCCATCAAGAACGGCAAGAATCCGTTTGCGGACGAAAAGGCAGGTGCCGGCAAAGGCAAGAAGGGCGGTTCCGCTGGGACTGCCGGTTCCACGACCGAAGGCACCGCAGGCAACTCCGCAAGTGGGTCTGCGACTGCCGAAACCGCATCTTCCGCGCCTTCTACGCCGAAACTTTCCGGCAAGGCCTTTCACGAAGCCTCCAAGCGCGTATCGGCAATCGAGCGCAAACTCGCCAAACTCGAAGAGCAGAAAGCCGATCTTGAGCAGCAGATGGCCGCGCACGACCCCAGCGACTACGAGGGCCTAGGCAAGCTCAACGACCAGCTTCAAGCCGTCACCGACGAGTCCGAAGAACTTGAACTCGAATGGATGGAACTCTCCGAACAGCTCGAGTAGCATTCGTATCGTCCGCGTCAATTACCGGACAGGGTGTGCATGTTGTGGCGGCGGCGCAGCTCCTCCAGCGTTTCCGGTGAATGTTGGCCATTCGTGCGACAGCGATGCGTGGCATTCCATGTGCCAATGTCATATTCTTGTTATTGCAGGAAACCTTAGCTGTTCTTGTCGGAGAGACCAATGGAGGTGCCTTATGAATCAAGTGATGCGAAGAAGCGCCTGTTGCTTGTTGTCCAGCTTGTTGTTGTGGTCATGCGTTGGCTGCACGAAAGCCGTACATGAAAGTTCCGGTGATGGCTCCGTACAGAGCGGCAGCGAGAATGATGATGCCGCAAAACAGGCATATAAAGCATTTACTGTGGACGCTCTGGATCGTGTCGCCGTCGATGATCTCAATAGCTCGGGCAAACTGGTTCTAGTAAACAAGTTGGGTGCGAAATCCGTACATGGCGATGATGCTATTTCATTTACAAAAACAGTTGATGACAGCAATATGTATTATGTCATCTCCATGTGTAAGCAGAAGGAGCAGGCTCCTTATTCGTTTGTCCTCTACAAAGATGGACAGCCACACACCCTAACCACTAGGGAGGCCTGTACATCTAACGGAATAGAAACGATCTCTCTCCCGGCGAAGAATTTCCCAGATGCCACCTCATTGTCCATTATCAATATCGGCAATACGGATCTTGTTGTTTCCGTATATGAAGTAAAGGAACACCATCATGAATAATTTCAGTCATAACGCTCCCTATCGTCCTGCCATCATCATAGTTTGTGACATCACGATGAATGCTACTGGGCTAGTTGTTGCAAAACTGGCCGATTAGGTAGATGGGGTAGTAGGTAATATTGAGGTCGGTTTCGATGTTGCCGGGGCCGAAAACTAAACCTTGGCGAAGGTGATAACTTTCCTCTGCCAACACATTATTAAGCGCTCGATGAACCTTGTAATTCTTTCCTGATTTCACTTCAATGGGAATGATATTGTCATTGCGATCTTGAACAAGAAAATCAAGCTCTCCCAAGCGCTTGTTGTTGTAATAATACAGACGAGAAAAACCGTGGGCGGTAAGTTCCTGAGCTACCACATTCTCGTAGATTGCTCCATAATTAACTTCGTCATCGCCGGCAAGAATATCAAGAGCGGTCGAGTTGAGATATGCGCCTGTGAGCAGTCCAACGTCGGAGTAAAACAGTTTGAACAGATTGCGTTCTTTCGACATTTCCAACGGTTTGCGGGGTTCGTCCACATTGTAGGCGGGAATGGCAACGTTTGCTGCGGCAAGCCAGTCGAAATCATTAGCGACGGCTTGGAAGCGTGCGTTCTTCTCGATTTTTGCGAACGTGAAACGCTTGTTGGGATTGTTGAGTTCGCTTGGAACGAGATCGTAAATAGAGCGAATATGCAGACGATCTTCTTTGCGCGCGTATTGGCTGATGTCGCGACGATAACCTTGTTTGATATCTTCTTGCACCTGGCGAACGTCTATGAGACTCTTGTTTTGCGCAAAAGACGATACTGCAGCTGGCATGCCTCCAATAATCAGATATTTTCGGAATAACGACATAAGATGTTCGTGAATAAATTCATCTACTGGCTGCTTTTTCTCGTAGCATTCCTTCAGCATATCGAAAATTTTTGCATCGACATTCTGTGACCAGCAGAATTCCTCAAAATCCAGAGGAAACATCATTACTTCGCTTTGATATCCAACTGGAACGGAACGAACATCTTCAAGTTCGACTCCGAGTAAAGACCCCGACATGGCGAAATCATATCTGCCATCGTCCACAAGAAATTTGATGGCTGTTGCGGCTTCTTTGCAGGCTTGGATTTCATCAAGAAAAATCAGCGTTTTTCCCGGAATGAAACGTTGGCCGGATGCCAGTTCCATACGCATGAGCATGGTTGCCGCATCGCTGGGAGGGTTGAAGATTCGCGCCGCATTTGGATTCTGAATGAAATTAAATTCCGCGAAACTCTCATAATGTTGATTGGCGAATTCTCGGATGAGATAGGTTTTGCCAACCTGCCTTGCGCCTGTTACGAGAAGTGCGGTATGTGATGGGGCATCATGCCAAGCTTGAAATTGCTTCAGCGCTTTTCTCTGTAGCATGATGAACTCCTTCAATCGTTTAAATTTCAATGATTTGCGAGTGTCTTAGGATTTCTATTATACACTTTTCCAAACAGAAACGATACCCCCGATTACATTTTTACAACCGGTAGGGGGTGATGATTTTACACTTTTCCAACCAAAAGAGGGTATAGTTTTTACACTTTTCCAACCGGTTGGGGGTACTAATTCTTACGTTTTCCAACTTTTGGGAGGGGAAAGTTGGTCGAGGAATGATTGCGATAGGTGAGATGGCTGTTGCGTAATCGCAGATCTGACAACAAAAAGGGCTTTCCCGCGTTGAAACGGGAAAGCCCTGTAGGTTTGGGATTAGGCTGATTGGATCAGCGACCGGTGATTTCGGAGCCGAGCACCTTTTCGCTCAAGGCCTTCGGACCGCGCGTCACTGCGACCGCGCCGGAACGAACCAGCTCGATAATGCCGTAATGCTCCAAAAGCCCCAGCAGCGCATCAATCTTGCCTTCGGCACCGGTGGCTTCGATGGTCAGCGACTCCGGATTCACATCGACCACGCGCACGCGGAACAGACGCACGATCTCAAGCACGTCGGAACGGTTGGATTCGTCGGCAGTTACCTTGATAAGCACCAGTTCGCGCTCCACAGTGGTGTTCGGATCCAAATCCACGATTTTCAACACATGCAGCAGCTTGTTGAGCTGCTTGATGATCTGCTCGAGCGGCACCTCATCCACATCGGCGGTCACCGTGACACGCGAAATGTCAGGACGCTCGGTGGGGGAGACGGACAGCGAGTTGATGTTGAACGCACGACGGGCGAACAGGCCGGCAATACGTGCCAGCACGCCCGGACGGTTCTCTACGAGCACGGAAAGCGTATGGCGCTTGGAACCCGGCTGAGATGCAGGATACATTGGTAGACCCTTCCTTACTACTTACTCGTTTACTCGTTGTCGGCAGCGGCCTTCGGGCGCTGCAGCGGCTTGATTCCGGGCATATAGGTGACATTGTCGTTGGAATCGCCAGCTGCGACCATCGGCCACACCATAGCGTCCTTCCACACGCGGAAGTCGATAAGCACCGGGCGATCGTTGATTT
>OJAL01000345.1_pt1 | contig 36729 bp, 39 predicted proteins | sample 1589301 | NCBI WGS metagenome assembly OJAL01 (sample SAMN03283261) | human gut metagenome | biome: human-associated habitat; material: feces | host: Homo sapiens | place: USA | collected 2013
GCCTTTGGTAATGCATATCTTATCAACATTGCCTGGAATCTGAACATCCCAAGTTGTGAATTTGTTAGGAGACGTCACATGGGTGTTCCACACCAGTCGCGCCTCCGACTTGACCGCCACACTGGCCGCGATGGTGTCATACAGCGTCTTGCCGCTCAGGGTGCCGTCCGCAGCGATGTCCAGGTAGTCCCCTACCTTTACGCCGCCCAGGGCGTCCGCTGTGGCGGCAGGCAGCACGTACTCCTGGGCCAGCATCACGGTCTCGGTGCTGCCGTCGCCCTTGGTCACGGTCATTGTGTTGCCCTGCACGGTCAGCGCCTTGAGGTACACGCCGCTCCCCGCTTCCACCGCGCCCACGTCCTCCGCCGTCAGCGGGGTCTCCTTCCCGGTGCCGCCGTGTTCTGTACCCAGCACCCCGGTCATGGCCGGCAGGCTGGTGGTGTCCTGGGTGGTAAAGCTCTTTTCGCTGCCGTCGGCCATCGTCACGGTCAGGGTGCGGCCCTCCAGCCGGATGCTCTGCACCACCGCCGCACCGCTGGCCGGCATGGCTCCCACATCCTCAGCCGTCAGGTGCACCGCGCCGCCCTTGCCGTTGACGCTCACCACCTTCCCGGTCTCCGGGGCCGCTGCCTCTGCCCGGGCCGCCGCAGCCTCTGCCCTCGCTGCCGAATTTTCAGAGTTTTCGGCCCCTGCCGTTGCCGTCCGGGCCGCCGTCTCTGCCTGGCCCTTGGCATTCACCGCCCGGGTTGCTGCGGTGGCCGCCGTCTCGGCGTTGGTCTTTGCGCTGGCTGCGGCCTGCTGCGCCGTGTTGGAGTATTCCAGCACCCGGGCCACAAAGGTCTCGTACTGGGTGGGGCTGATTTCCACGTCTCCGTCGGTGTTCAGAGTGCTGTAGCACTCGTACTTGGTGGGCTTTGTCAGGGCCCGGTAACCGTCCGCACCCAGGGCCAGCAGCATCCACTGGCCGCCGGGGCTGGCCGTCAGGGTCTTGTCCACCGCCACGCTGTCTTCGTCGTCCAGCAGCACCGGTGCGGGCAGGGTGCCGTCCAGCCACTGCACATGCAGCGTCACGCTCAGGCCCTGCCATTCTGCCGGCAGCTCAAATTCCAGCTTTTCCACCCCGGCGCTGCTCTGGCCGCCCACCTTCAGCACCCGCACGTCCGGGGCAAACTCCGCCCCGGCAAAACTGCGCTTCAAGATCTTCACACGCATTCGCGTCTCCTCCTTTCGCCCTTCCAGTCTACCGCACTCCGCTGCACAAAAAACCTGCGGACTTTCGCACGCAAAACAAGGATTGCAAAAAGAGATTTTCCTATTTTATGTGCGCATCATGTTGACATCATGCGCATATCATGTTATTCTAAGCATAGAATAGTTCTGAAGGAGGTTTTCGTTATGGCTAAAGTAAGCACCAACATCAGTCTGGATGCAGATCTCAAGCGTTCCAGTCAGGAGCTTTTTTCCGATCTTGGCATGGATCTCTCCACCGCAGTCACCATCTTTCTGAAGCAGGCAGTCCGCGTTCAGGGCCTGCCGTTCCCTGTCTCGCGGGAAATTCCCAATGCGGAGACCGCAGCTGCCTTGAACGAATACTCCGCCATGAAGACACACCCCGAAAATTACCCCCGTTACGCATCCTTTCACGATGCTATGAACGAGGTATTGTCCAATGCTTGAGGTCGTTCTTTCCAATCGCTTCAAAAAGGATCTCAAACTCGCCGCCAAGCGTGGCTGCGATCTCAGCCTGCTGGAATCCATCGTGGACCAGCTGGCCGCACAGCAGCCCCTGCCAGAAAAGAACCGCGATCACGATCTCACCGGTGATTACATCGGCTTTCGTGAATGTCACATCCGTCCCGATTGGCTTCTGATCTATCGCGTGGACGGTGAGCAGCTCATGCTCTTCCTGTTCCGCACAGGTACGCACTCTGACCTGTTTGACTGATGCAAAGCAAGCACCCCGGCAGCCATTTCCGGCCGCCGGGGTGCTCTTGTTTACTTCAGCAGATCATACCGGTCAAACTCGTTTTCCTTCTGTGCCTCCTTCTCTGCGTTCTTCTCCGCCTGTTTCACCCAGTCGTCCAGATTCTTCTGCTCGTACAGGGCGTTCCCGTCTTTGTCGGTCAAGGCCAGCAGCATCTCCGCCAGCTGCTCCCGGTCGTACTCGCTGCCATCCACATAGTCCGCCTTAGCCGCCTTCGTGATCTCATTTTTCACGCTGGACGGCTTCTTGCCCGCCTTCACCAGCCGGTCGTACTCGTCCTGCACGCTCTGGCCGCTGCCGCTGCCCACGGCATCCCGCAGGCCCGCATAGATGCTGCTGGCCTTGTCGTATCCCTTCTCGGCCTTCAGCAGCTCGTTGCTCTTTGCATCCACCGCTTTCACCACGCAGTCGTGGGCGTCGCTCTGTTCCCCGCCAAAGGCCTGCTGCATCTCGCTCGTCATCTGGTCCACCAGCTGCTTGCGCTTTTCCCAGCGGTCGGCGTTGGTCTCCTGCGCCGCCTCGGTCACCCGGGGCTCGTACTGCTGCAGCCGCTGTTTCATCTGCTCGTACATCTTGTTTTCCTGGATGGTCCCGGCCTCCACCATGCCGTTCAGCTTTTCAATCGCGGCTTTCGCCTCCACCGTGTCCCCGTTCAGGTAGGCGTTGTACAGCCGGTCATACTGGCCGGTGGCGCTGGCGGGCAGGCTGTCAAAGTTTCCGCCCTCCTTGTTCCAGTTGGCAAGGGTGTCCATCCAGCCGGTCACCGCCTGCACCTGCTTTTTCAGGTTGGCGTAAGGGATGCCCCGTGCCGCCGCAAACTGGCCCAGCATGTCTACAATGGCCTCCTTCATCTGGGCGTTGTAGGCGTCCAGCTGCTTCTCGGTCATCTCGCTGGTGTCCTTGGCTTCCAGCTGGTATACCTTGCCCATCTTCCGCACCACGTCGTTCAGCACTTCAATGCCGTTCATGCTGATGGTGGAGCGGGTGCTGGTAAAGCCGGACGTCACCAGGTCCACGGCGGTCATGGCCTCGCTCACGCCGGTCCAGTTGCTGCCAAAGCTCTTCACAAACTGCCGCACAAAGTCCCATGCCACGCTCCACGGGGTCATGTCGCCGTTGTCGTCCTGCAGGTCCTGCCACCGGTGCAGCCCAAATTTCACGCCCACGCCCAGGGCGGCGATCACGGCCGTCTGCACCACCTGGCTGCTCACGGCGCGCCACACCCGCTGCCCTGCCTGGTCTTTTGCGTTCTGCGCTTCTTCCAGCGCCGCCTTGCTTTCGGCGCCGGGCCGTTCTTTGTACGCGGCCTTCCGGGCCTTCACCCATTCGCCCTGCGCCGCATAGTCCTCAAAGGCCGACGTCAGGATCTGCGCGTTCTGCTGCCGCTGGGTGCTGAACATCATCAGCGTCTTGGTCATCTCGTTGCCGGACCGCTGGAACCCCGTGCGCTGCATGGTGGTGTAGTTGGGCTGGGTGTGCTCCACCACCTGCTCAAACTTCTCGTTCACCGCCGCCCAGTATTCCGGGCTGTTCACCACCTCGGCCCCGGCCGCAAATTCCTCCGGGTGGGCTTTCACATAGCTCTCGCTGCCCTGCCAGCACGCCGCCACCGTGATCTCGTCCATCTTGCCAATGCCCGCCGTCCACAGGCTCAGCACCTTGTCGGCCGCTTTCGTCACCCCGCGCACGGCCTTGTTGTCGCTGTTCCGGGCCGCGTCGTGGGTACGGCCCACAAAGCCCTTCTGCGCGTTGGCACTTGCCATCTCGCCCACGCTGGTGCCCCGCAGGCGGTAGGCCAGCAGCTCGTCCCCGTGCTCGGCCATCCGCTGTTCAATTTTCGTCAGGCTGCTGTCCATGTCAGAGCCCAAAAAGCGCCCCACATTGCGCAGGTCGAATAGATTTTTGTTAAACTGTACAAATGCGCTTCCCGTGGCGCCCCAGCCCAGCTCTGCCGCTGCCGTGGGTAAGGACGCTGCCTGCAGCAGCGTCACGTTCACGTTGGCGTTCAGCGCCGCGGCCGCCGCATAGCTGCGCAGCTTCGCAAACACGCCGTCACCCACGGCCCGGCTGTCCTTCACCTCACACAGGTCGGCCAGAGCGTTGTTCATGTAGGTGCGGGCCGGGGTCCCCCAGGTCTCTTCCAGCGTATTGAACAGGGTCTTGCCGCCCTGCATGCTGTTCAGCACCTTTTCCGCATTCCGCAGCGGCACCGCCATGCCCGCATACTGGGCCGTGTTCTCAATGCTGGTCTCGGCCTGCTGCACCAGGCCCACCAGCAAAACCGGCTTGGAGCTGTTCACCCGGTGGTTCAGCCACCCCGGGTTCGCCGCGCTGTTGTCGTACCGGATGCCCTTGTTCTGTTCCGGGTTCGCGTCACTGTCCACGTTGATGTGGATGTAGTTCTCCGTGGTGGCCTTCTTCACGCCGCTCAAAAGCATGCTGGTCTCGTTGATGTACCCGGTCATCCTGGCGTTCAGGGTCTTCCAGGCCGCCATCCACGCCCGGTCGTAGTCGGTCAGGTGCTTGTCCACCTCTTCCAGCAGGGTGCGGCGCTCGGCGTCCTCGTTCTGGCTCAGGGCAGCCGCGTCCAGCTTGCTGCCCTCGCTGTCGGTCACGGCCAGCTGGCCCACCCGCACCGTGGCCTTGTCCAGCTTTGCCAGCTCCGTGTCGCCGGAGAGCTTTGCCTCCATGTTTTCCAGCGTCAGGCCGCCGTGCAGGATGTGGTGCACGCCCTGCTTGTTCTGCAGCTGCAGCGCCAGCTCCGCCAGCTGGTTGTGGGTGATCTTCCGCGCCTTGCCGCTGTCGTCTTTCAGACCGATGTCCACAAGGTCATGGGTAAAGTGGTAAAGTTCCTTCTCGTGCTTCGGCCCCGTCAGCTCGTCAAACACCCTCGTGCCCTCGATCAGGATCTTTGTTTTCTTTCGCTGGCCGTCGTTCAGCATTTTGCCCAGGTTCTCCATGTAGCCGCCGTGGGTGTACCCGCCCAGCCGCTCAAACATCCGTTCAATGTTCATGGTGTTCATCTTATAGCTGTTCAGTGCCCGGCTCATCCTGCCAAGGGCGCCCGGCTTTTTGCTCACGCCTTTGGCGTCGGTCAGCTCGCTTTTCACCCCCTCGGCGAATTCGTCGATCATCACGTCCTCGGCCGCGCCCACCACCACGTTGTCGGTCTTGATGATGTGCAGCGTCTGGTCAATGATGTCCCGCAGCCCTCGCAGTTCGGTGGAGCTCAAGGTGGCCATGCCGCCGTTTTTCAGCGCTGCCAGTCGGTCGTTCAGTCCGTCCACATACGCCGTCCAGCTCGGGCTTTCATCCTCCCGGGTGTACTGCTTTGCGTTCTCGATCTTCGCCCGCAGCACTTCGATCTCCCGTTCCCGGTTGTCGTTCACGTCCAGCAGCCACTCGTCAATGGCGTCCTGCAGGCCGCTGTTCTCCCATTCCAGCTGTGCCCGGTCGCTGTTCTCCATCTCCCGCTTGATGCCGTCCCGCAGCCCGTGCACCGCTTTTTCCATGGCTGCCTTGCTGTCCTGCATGGGCGCGTAGGTCCAGCCCTCTTCGCCCCGGTGCGACCACTGGGCAAGCCGCTGGGCCGTCTCCCGGTTTCCAATGGCCTCGTTCGCCAGCTGCAAAACCGGCTGCACCTTGTCCAAAAGGTACTCCGGCACATACTTTTTCTCGTTCGGGTGCTCGAACATCTTGGTCAGCTCACTCGTCGCCTTGCGGATGGCCCGCCGGGTGTTGTCCTTGTCCCGGCTGTCCCGCATCTGGGCCAGCCGCTCGGCGTTCTTCGCCTGTGCAATGGCAATTTTCTCCCGGGTCTTTCCGCGTTCTGCCTCCCGCAGTACAGCCGCCTGCTGTTCCAGCTTCCGCTCCTTCGCGCCAAGCTTTGCCTCTGCCCTTGCGGCCGCTTCCTTGTAGTCCTGCTGGGCCTTGGTCATCCGGTCCGCATAGGGTTGCCGCATCTTCTGCCGGTCGCTGGCCCGCTGTTTGGCCGCGTTCAGGTTGGCCTCGGCCTGCAGCGCCAGGCTGTGCCGCTTTGCCTGTTCGTTCATCTGCTCGGTCCGCGCCTTGAACTCCGCCCGCAGTTTCGCGTTCCGGCTGTTGGCCACGCCCGGCAGGCCCAGGTATTCGTTCCACAGATCCATGGCCAGTTCCTGCTTGGCCGCGTCCCATTCGCTGTCATAGGCGCTCTCCATCGTGGGCTTGATCGCATCGTGTGCCGCCGCCATGGCTTCCAGCGCGTCGGCGGCGCTGCTGGGCGTTTCGGTGGGGAACAATCCCCCGCCAATGCCCTGCAGCTCGGTAAAGTCGGCGTCCCACCGGCTCACCTCGCCCTTTTTCGTCAGCGTCAGGCTCACGCCGTGCTTTGCCAGCTCCTTCCGGGCCTCGGCCCAGCTGCCGTACTTGTACAGCACCTCGTTGTAGTCCTTGCTGCCTTTTTCCAGGCTCATGCTCATCTTGTGCAGGTCGGGGTAGGCCTTCCACAGCTCGTCGTTTTTCTTGGCGCTGCCTTCCATCACCTGCTGGGCCATGTCCAGCACAAAGCCGTGGGCCTGGGCCCAGTCCACGCTGCCGCCGCTCAGGTAGTTCCGCAGTGCGGCAAGGCGGCTGGTCAGGGTCTTCACGTCCGCCCGGCTGTCGCTGGTCTTCACCATCTTCCGGGCAATGCGTTCCAGGCTTTCGTCCGACACCTGTGCCGCATCCGCCTGCGCCATCACCTTGGCCAGAGTCTCGGTCTCAGCGCCGCCGTCCCCCACGCTCTGGCGCCTGGCTGCTTCCACGTCCTCGCTGTCCACGTCCAGCTGGTAGCGGTTTTCTCCTTCCTGCGTCATAAACTGTGCAAGTTTTGCGTTGCGGGAATTTGCATCCATCATCTTGACAGACTCTCCGAAGTATGTTAAAGTACCTCTGGAACCGTACATGGTTGGGGGGACCGGCAATTGGAGCCCAGTACTGCCCAGCCATGCTGCGGTTCTTTTTTTATTCGGGTCAATGTACAGGATTTGGTCACTGTTCAACGCATTCTGCACATTGTTCTTTCCATAAGCGCTGGTAAGAACAATATTATCCATCACTAATCCATTCTTACGGGTCGGCAGCAGTTCCAACGAAACACTCACCGGCTGGTTCAGTGCATCCTTCACTTCACCGAACATATAGATTCGGCTTCTATAATTTTTTCCCTGATTTGCGCCGGTCTCCTCATTCGAGTGCAGCACCACCACCGGGTTTTCCAATACCTGTGGCACCTGCTTGATGATGTCCGGTGTCATGATGGATTTTTCTTTTCCGGCCTTATATCTTACCTCACTGTGTTTTTTCAGAATTTCTTTGATTTTACCAGCATTCCACAAAATCGTCTGATCTTTCACACCAATGCTTTTCAGCACATCCGATGTCTTGCCGACCGTGATCATATAATCGTCCGTCTTTTTGTTCAGACTTTCGATCTCGTCCTCAAACCGTTCGTCAATGGAATACCGCACATCTTCCGCCGCTGCCGCGTCTGCCGCAGCGGCTTTTTCCATGCCGCCGTTTGCTTCCAGCGCCGCGCGGTAGTTGGCCCCGGCGTCCGCCTGGTGGTTGAAGTAGATCTGCCGCAGGTCCTTCAGCTGGGTCTCGGTCAGGGTCTGTGCCGCCTTGGCCGCGGCATTGTCCGGTTCCGCCCCCAGCAGGGTCTTGATGTCGGTCAGCACCTTCTGCAAAAGCGTCTCGATCTTCTGCATCACCCGGTTGCTCCGCTTCTGGACCTGGGCGTTCATCCTGGCTTCCGCCGCCTGCTGGCGCACATAATTCCGGAAGTCCTCTTCCGTTCCAAAAATGCTGCGCATGGCGTCCGCCGTGATCTCTTCCATGGCCTGGTTGTAGGTCAGCTGCTGGCCCGCCCGCTCGTACCGGTCCAGATAGCTCTGCACCAGCTCCTGCACGCTGTCCATGCCGTTCTGCTGCACAAGGTAGTGCTCAAAGGTGTCGATCAGCTCCTGCCCGCCGGCGTTGTCCCAGCGGTTCAGCTCGTGCAGCGTCTCGTGCATCACAGTGGCGGCGTCGGCTTCACTCGAGTAAAACACCTTGCCCGCCGCGCTCTGGATCAGGCCCTTGGCGTTGTTTGCAAGGCCCTGCACCACCCGCTGCGCCGCCACGCCGCTGGCCTTGGCGCTCAACTCGATCAGGGCGTCGTCCGCCCGGGTGCCCTTGCTCACGCTGCCGTCTGCCTTGTAGTAAGTGCCGGCATCCTCCCGCAGTGCCGCCTTGCCGGGGCGCTTGCCCAGCTCTGCGGCCCGGGTCTCCTGGTAGCGTTCCGCTTCTCCTTTGCCCTGTAAGTAGGCCAGGTTCAGCGCCGTCCGGCCTGCATCCCCCAGCGCCAGCACCTGCTGCACCCGTCCGCTCAGGGCGCTGCCCTTGCCGGTCATCTGCAGCGCCTCGGCAAAGCTGGCTCCTTCCCCGTTCACACCCAGCCGGTACAGGCTGGCCGCGGCCGGGGCGTAGATCTCCGCCCCAATGCCTGCCGGCATGTTGTTCACCACGGTCTGCACCGCCTGGGTGCTCATCCGGTAGTGCTGCGCCAGCTCCTGCGCCGTCTGCACCTGCTCGCCCCGCGTCCAGCTGTCCGTTTCCAGCGCCGCCGGGTCTGCCCGCAGTTCCACGTCCGCGTACTCCGCCGGGCTCTGCTGCTGCGCCGGCGCTTCCTGCTGCGCAGCGGCCCGGCTTTCCGCCTGCGCCTGCTGGTGCAGCTGTTCCGGGTCAAACAGCATCGTTCTGGGGTTTTCCGGGTCTACCGTCCGCACCGCTTCCGTGCCGTCCGCAAAGCGCACCGTCATGGTGTCGTTGCTCATGCTCACGCTGTAGCCCTGCCCGCTTTCCACGGTTTTCCCGGCCTTTTCCACGGCACCCTGGCCCGGATCAGCGGCAGGGTTCTTCACTTGCGCTGCCTTGTTCCCGACATTTGTGCCAGGAGCCTCCGCCTCCTGCTGCATGGCCTGCTCGGCAGTCTGCTGCTGGGCAAGCGTGCGCAGGGCTTTCCGGGTCTCGCTGGCCGTGGCAGGCAGCTCCATGCCGTACTCCTCCGCAAAGGCCGCCCGGTTTGCTTCGTTGGCCGCGTTCGGGGTGAACAGGTTGATGGTCTTGCCCGTCAGGGCATCCGCCTCCATGGCGGCCGCCAGCTGCTGCACCGCCGGGTTCTCGCTGCGCACCGCTGGGGCTGCATCCTTCTGGGCAGTTGTTTCCGCAGCGTCGGCATTGTCCGTCTGCTGCACGGCGGCGGCCTGGTCTGCCTGCTGCCGTGCAGCTTCTCCCGGCTCCATGGCCCGCTCTTCCAGTGCCCGCTGCGCCGCCGCGGCATCCGCCGCCCGGCTCTCGGTGTCCACCTGCACCGGGGCAGCCGTTTCCATCCCGGCCCGGGCATCCAGCGTCCGGCTCATGGCGCCCAGCCCCGTGCCCACGGCACCGCCCAGCGCACCGGAGGCACCACCCGTCAGGCCGCTCTGCAGCGCCTGCAAAAAGGTGTCGCTCTGCAGCAGCTCGTCGGCGGCCTGCTGGTCGCCGCCCAGCGTGGCATCAATGATCTTGTCCGCATAGGTTTCCACAAAGGCCTGCACCGCATTGTCCACGCCGCCGGAGATCGTGTTGGCGGCCAGCTGGCTGTTGCCCAGCCCGCTCACCAGCTTCGAGCTGCGCACAAGATCGGCCAGCTTTCCGGCCACCGTGTCCCGGGCATAGTCCACGCCCATGCTGCGGGCCATGTCCGCCACGCCCACGCTGTTGATGGCCCAGCCTGCGCCAAACTTTGCAAGGCCCACGCCCACAGCCTGGCCTGCGCTGGTGCCCTTCTCCACGTCCTGGCCCATGCTCTCCGCCGCGCCTTGGGCGCTCAGTACCGGCAGCACCAGGTAGGGGCTCACGCCCGCCACAGCCAGGTTCTCCGCCGCGCTGGTGGCAACGCCCATGGCCGTTTTGGCCGCCGGGCTCAGGCCCGCCTGGGCCGCTTCCGTGCGCTGCTGGCCGTAGTGGTACAGCTGGTAGCCAAGGCTCGTGTCTTTATCCAGCGCCGTTTTCTGCACCGTCCCGGCAATGCGGCTGCGCATGGTGTCAATTTCGCTCTGGCTGTACCCCATGCCGCGCAGATCCTCGTCGGTGTACTGGGGGTTATAGTCCATGTCCACCGCCGTGATCCGGTCTTTCAGTTCCTTGCCACGGGCATCGCCTTCCAGTTCCTTGTCCAGTGCCGCCTCGTTTTTCTGGGTAGCCCGGATGTCCTTCACGCCCTGGGTGGTCATCTCGCCCGTCATGGGCACCGCCGACGCCACCGTGGCTGCAATGCCCTTGGTGGTGTCCGCCGTGCGGCGCACCGCCCGGTCAGTCACCGGCAGGGCATCATATTCCCGGATGTATGCCCGGGCCTCGTTGATCTCCTGGGCCGTGTACCCCATCTTCAAAAGGTCTCCGGGGCTGTACCGTTGCTTTGTACCGGTCACCTGCACGGCCTGCTCCGGGGCAACGCCCTTGTCCTCCTGAGTGGTGTACTCCTTCTGCCGCAGCAGGTCCACCACCTCCCGGTGCCGGGGGTCGGCATCCATCCACTGGTTCAGCTCGTCAAAGCGGTCTGTTGGCCGGTCCTTGGCAAGGGCATTCCCCGCCTTCTGCGCCGCCTTGGCGTAGCTGCCGTAGGTGCCCTGCGCAATGGCCCGCTGTTTCGGGGCGTTGTCGCTGCCAACATAGTTCCAGTCCGGTTCGTAGTCCTCCTGCCGGTCCGTGGCCACCGGGCTGCCCGTGTTGCTGGCCATATCCGCCAGCACCTGCTTGCCCAGCGTGTCCGCGCTTACTGTTCCCAGCACCTGCCGGGTGCCGCCCGTCCAAGCCGGGGTGCTGGCCGTCGTCTGCAGGCGGCTGGTGCTGGCGGGGGCAGCCGTCATCTGGCTGCGGATCTGCGCCACCTGGGCCACGCTCAGGCCCGTGCCGGCGCTCTTGGCTGCCGGTGCCGCCGGTGTGGTCTTGGCCGTCTGGGTCGTCGTCGTCTTCTTCTGGGCTGCGGTTTTTGCGGCGTCATTCGCTTTAATCTGCTCCCGCATCTGGCGCACCTGTTCTACACTCAGGCTCATGTTGCTCCTCCTTTACCATCCCATAGTCTGCGACACCTGACTGATGGTGCTGTCGCTGTAATTTTTCCGGATCAGATACTCGGTGATCTGGACCATGTTATAGCCATTGTTTGCCATCTGCTGTGCTTCTCGCAGCGCCGTATTGTAATTGCCGCCTTTCGGGCTGGCCATGCTCACCGACGCCCCCGCCACGCCGTCCACCGTGCCGCTGGTGCTCCACGGCGTTTTGGTGGTCGCTGCCGGCAGCTTGCTGGTCGTGGTTCCCGCCTTTCCCGCTCCGGTTCCTCCCGCCGCGCTCTGGGTACTGGCCTTGGTGCCGGTGTCTGCCTTGATCCATCCCGCATCGGTCAGGGTCTGCTTGTAAAAGTCGTACAGGGGCTCGGTGCCCTTCATGCTGGAAAATTTGTTTGCCATCTGCTGCAGCTGGCTGGTCGTGTAGCCGCTGCTCTTGCTTCCCGAGCTGCTCCCACCGCTTCTCGTGCTTCCGGTGCCCGTGGTCTTGTACCGCTGCTGCAGTCCCAGCAGCGCCTGCTGGTATGCAAGGTTCGAGCTGTTCAGCCGCCCGGCAATGGTGCCGTAGCTGTCCGTGCTGTCCCCGCTCAGTCCTGCCATCTGCAGGTAATTCTTTGCTGCCGTGTCGTTGCCGCTGCCCGCCAGGCTTGCGCCCTGCAGCAGGGCCGCCATCTTGTCCTTCTGGGTATCGCTCATGCCCTCCCAGGCGTCCAGCATCGTGCTGTCCAGTCCGTACTTGGTCAGGGTCTGGGCTGCCAGGTCATCAAAGCCCGCCTGCTTAAAGGCCTGCGCCTGTTCCATGGCGCTGATCTGGTCGCTCAGCTGGGTGCGCTGCAGGCTGTCCGCATACTGCTGCTTCTGTAGTTCAAACTCCTTGTCCCACTGGTAATAGCCCTGGTAGGCATCGTACCCGGTCTTTACCGCATTGCCCACTCCCTTCACAACGTTCCACACATTGTTCCAGAAATCGTTGTTCTCCTGCCGTGCCGTGTCCACCCGGCCGCTCAGGTAGTCCCGCCAGTTCTGGGCATTGCTCACGCTGCCGTCATACTCGCTGCGTTCCAGGCTCTGCTGGCCCAGCAGGTCGTCCAGCACGCTGGTGGTGTCACTCATCTTCTGCTTCCAGTTCTGCAAAGCGTCCGCCCGCAGGCTGCTCAGACTGTTGTCCACGCCTGCGATCTGCTCCCCTGCCGCCTGGTTCGCCGCGGTCTTGGCCCAGTCCGCACCGTACCCGCCCGCCAGGGCATTGGCCGTGCCGGCAGCGGCCGCCGCGCCGTTCTGGGCGTTGGCCACGCTGTTTGCCCGGTACTGCTGGTAGGCGGCATTCAGGGCGTCCGTGTCCACGCCGGTGCTGCCGGTCAGGCTGGCATCCGCCAGCTGCACCAGCTTCTGGTTGATGCTGTCCGTGTAGTTGTTCTGGTAGGCCCCCGGCATAGCCTGTTCGGCCTGGGCCAGCTTCTTCTTTGCCGTGTTCAGTCTCGCAATGGTTCCCATGGTGTCCCCTCCTTACACAAAAAAGAACGGTAAGATCTGCGCCGCCAGTTGCACCGCGCTCAGGATGCCGTTCAGCCACCGGCTGGTGCGCTGGCTGCTCTCGCTGCTGGCCTTGTCGTACTCGTTCTGGCGGTACTGCAGCCCGTCCATCCAGTTGGCCATGTCCTTCTGGTAGTTCTGGTAGTCCTGCTGTTCGGCGTTCTGCAGTCCGCTCAGCCGGCTCTCCAGCCCGGTGCGCTTGGCCGTGTACTCGCTGCGGCTCTGGTCCTGCAGGCTGTTCAGCACGTTGTCCAGGTTGTTCATGGTGGTCGTGTAGGCGTTCTGGCCCGCCTGGGTGCCGTAGCTGGAGCTGTAGCCTCCGGTCTGGGCCGCCGCGTTGGCCTGGGCGTTCTGGTTCGCCAGCTTGGCCGAGCGGGTGTACTGGCTCTTGTACTGCTGGTAGGCCGTGTCGGCGTCCGGGTCGTAGTCAAATTCTTTCATGCCGTCCAGCTGGCCCATCACGTCCTTGATCTTCGGCTGGTACTGGCTCACATAGTCCGCCGGGCGGGTCTTTTCGTAGTTCTCCAGTTCCGTCCGGGCATTGCTCAGTCTGCTCATTCCGTCTCCCCCTTACTGCTCAAAAAATTCTCGCTCATGTTCTCGCTGTCCAGGTTGGTCAGCACATACCCCAGCTGTTCCTGCAGCTGGTACAGGTAGTTGCGCAGCGCCCGGGCGTCCTCCGGGTCCATGCTGCTGCCAAAGCTGGGCAGGCTGATGCCGTTCAGCCCCGCTAAACTCGCCATCGTTCTTCCTCACTTTCTCGGCCCGGCCCCGGTCACCCGGCCGCCGGTGGTGCCCGCCAATGTAAAGGCCATGCTCCGCAGTGCGATCTGCCCCGTGCCGCTCAGCTTCAGCCGCAGGGTGTCGTGCCGGCGCGGCTCAAAGGGCAGGTTCAGCCGGGCATGGTCTCCCGTGGCGGCCGCCGTGCGCAGGGTCTCCCAGGGTCCGCCGTCGTAGCTCACCGCCAGCGTCACCACACTGTGGGTCTGGGCGTCCAGCCGCAGGGTGATCCGGCTGATGTATTTGTCATCCGTCTCGGTCAGTCCAATGTCTCCGCTCACCGCTTCAAACTGCAGCGCCGCCTCGGCTTCCCCTTCTGTTTCCCGGTCGGGGTCTGCCGCCCACAGGGCCCGGCCGTCCCACAGGTACAGCTGCCGGCCGGTGCTGGCCATCTCGTAACCCACGGCGCTCTCCTCGTGCCACAGGCCCCGCTCCGTGTCGTACACCAGCAGCCGCCCGGCGCTGTCCCCCTGGCGGCGCAGGTACAGGTAATACCGGGCGTCCAAACTGCCGGCGGCACACCATGCGGCCCCCGTCAGCTTCCCGGTGTCCAGTGCGCCGGACACCTTGCCGGGCAGGCTGCCGTCCCAGGCCATCACCCCGCCGGGCGAGAGGTAATACAGCGTCTCGTTCAGCACGCACAGGCTGTGGGCGGCATTGGCTGCCACGCCCCGGCACCGCACGCTGGAGAGCTGGTAGTCGCTGGGTTTGGAGCCGTACAGCTTGTGGATGCAGTTCTCTTTGAAGAACAGCACATACCCCATGCAGCTGGCCGCGCCGGTAAAGGTTCCGTCGCTGCCCACGCTCACGGCGTAGCTGTCCGCTGCAATGCCCCGGTAACTGTACCAGTTGGTGGGGTCGCCCAGGCGGCAGGCGTAAATGGTGTTTTCCTTCTTGCTGCAGCCCCACACCCGGTTGCCCTGCTCCGTCACAAAGTCCAGGTCCGGCACCCGCCGCTCCAGCGTGATGCTCACGGCCAGGCCCTCGTTCTCGGTGCGTGCCCCGTCCAGGCTGCGCCAGCTGGTGCCCGTGGCCGTCACCGTCCAGCTGCCATAGTACCGGCTGCTGTCCTGGGCTGGGGTCAGGCTGGCCACAAGGTCGTCTCCTTCCAGCGCCTGCACCACGATCTCTCCGTTCAGGTCTGCCGCCAGAGCGTCGCACACGGCCTGCGGCATGCCGGTCAGGGTCACTGTGTCGCCCTCCTTCAGCAGGCCCCCGATCCCCGGGCAGGTCATGCGCACCGTGTTCACCAGCACCTGCACCCACTTGCCGCTCTTGGCGCTCCACTTTTCCAGCACGCTCTCATAGTCGTACAGGTTCCCGGCTTCGCCCTTCAAAAACAGCTGCCCGTCCTCCGGGCTCTCCGGCTCCGTGTCGCCTGCACCGGCCACCTCGTACACCTTGCCCTCCGTGTCGCAGGGGCACACGGTCATTTTGCGGTCGCCCAGCTCCCACTTTGCCCCCAGCGGCTCCAGCTGGCCGGTCTCGGTGTCAAAGGCCAGCCTGTCCGGCCAGATCAGCACCTTGCTGCCCATGCCGGCCAGCGCCTTGCGGTCGTCCGTCAGCACATTCTCCAGCGTCACCGCCGCCGTGCGGCCGGTCTGCCCGTCCGGGGCATATTCCAGCCCCGTGCCCCGGCAGATCAGCAGCCCGTTCAGGTGGTACATGCCGTTCACCTTCTCCACGTCCCGCACCTTTTTGCGCAGGGCCCGGGTCTGCAGCGCCGGAAATCCCCGGCCGGAGAAATTCAGCGCCGCCGAGAGCTCCGCCTCGCTGCAGCTGTAGGTCTCGTTGATGCCCCCAAAGGCCCGCAGCAGCTGGCGGCTGCCGGTCAGCTGGTTCAGGTTCGTCCCGTCGATCATCTCTCAGTACCTCCACTGCACCCCGCCCGCCGGGGGGTATTTCTGCCGCATCCAGGCTGCAAACTCCTGGCAGTAGTCACTGTACATCTGCAGCTCGTTCACCGCCCGGGCCGTCTCGCCCAGGGCCAGGTCCATCTGGGCGCACAGCCAGTGCCGGTACAGTGCGCTGAAGGCATCCGGTGCCAGCAGCTGAGTGTCATACTCCAGCCCGTCCCCGGCCATGTCCGCGCCCACGGCGTCAAAATCGCCGCAGGCCGAGCGGTTCACCACCGTCTGCCGCAGCCGCGCGTCGCACTGGCGCAGCCACATCTGTTTCATCTCGTCCGCAAAATCATTGTTCGGCCGCATCTGGTCGCAAAGTTCAATCGCCTTTCCTGCCGTCATACTCTGTCTCCCTTCAGGTCTCCAGCTCCACATCCTCGATCACAGCCCGCAGTTCCAGCTGTGCCAGATACAGCCCCATATATTTCTGCTGTGTCCGCAGCAGCTCTAGCGGGCAGTCATGTTTCGGCTGCTCCGTGCCTGCCATCGCCGCCGCTTCCACGCAGTTGCAAAAGGCTTTCAGCTTCTCGTAGCGGATCTTCGTCTGCTGATACTCTGCCACAAACCGTTCCTTGTAGTCCGTGCTCAGCATCCCGTCCACAGTGTCCTTCAGCTCTTTCATTCAGTTTCCCTCCTTAGCAAAAACACCCGGCACAGCAAGTGCCTGCCGTACCGGGTGTTCTCTTCACGTTGTTCTTACAGCTTCTGCAGTGCCGGCACGTTCTGCGCCGCCGCCTGGGCCGCCTCGATCTTTGCGTTGGCCGCGTTGTCCATCTCTTCGCTGTGGCGCAGCACCTCGGCCACCGCCGCAGGCACCTCCACGTCCACGCCGCGCTGGATCAGGTACGCCTCGCCGTTCACGCTCACAAAACGGGCGCTGGAGTAGCGGCCGTTGTCCTTGAACAGGTGGATTACCTCGGTGGCGGGCTTCTCCGCCTGCACGCCCTGGCTGGCCTTGTCGTCCTGGGTTGCTGCTTCCGCAGCCTGCTGTGCGGTTTCTTTCTTTACTGCCATTTGTTCATCCTCCGTTCCTCAGTTTGCCTTCGCCTTGGCGCTGTAGCGTGCGCTGCAGCTCTCAATGCGCACCATGTACTGCTCGCTCAGGCGCTCGGCGGTCTTCACGGCCTTCCAGCCCACAGAGGCGCGCTGGTTCAGCGGGTCGTCGCCGTAGCCCAGCTGCTTCACAATGTGCTGCAGGCCGCCGCCTTCCAGCTCGGTGGTGGCGTAGGCGTGGGCACCCAGCACCAGGGTGCCAAACACCGCAAGGCCCGAGGGGCAGCCGGTGCCGGTCCAGATCTTGGCCTCGCTGGTCTCCACAAACCGCACGTTGTTGATCTTGCCGATCTCGCCCTCAAAGATCTCCTCAGGGCTGGCGTACTTGTGGGCCTCCACCCAGTTGGGGTCCTTCTTGATGTCGTAGGCCGCATAGGGGTGGATGATGGCCACATAGCTGCCGCCAGCAGAGCCGATGGGGTCTGCGTTCTGCACCTTCAGCTGGGCCACCGCCTGGTCGATCAGGTCCACCGTCAGCTGAGCGGTGGCGTCCAGGCCTGCACGGCTGGTCACCGGGGTCTCTGCACCGCCCGTGCCGATCTTGGGGGCGTAGATCACGTTGGTGCCGCCGCACAGGATGTCCCGGACGATGGTGTCCATGGTGCGGCCGGACTGGCTGGCCAGCACGCTGGTGGCCTGCACCACGTTGTTGTCGATGGTGGTCATCTGCACCATGTCGGTCAGGGGCACCCAGCCGCCGTACTGGTGCACCTCAGCGGTCACCGTGGTCACGGTCAGGGCCTGGCCTTCCGGGGTCACGCCCTCGGTCAGGGGCGTGGTGGCCTTGGGCAGCGCGTCATACTTGCGGAACTCGATGGTCTTGCCGTTGTTGGCCGGGATCGGGTAGCTGTCGCCGAACTGGTCATGCACCAGCGCCGGCAGCGCCTGGTCGATGAGGCGGCGCTCGTAAAAGGTTTTCATCTCGGCGCTCATGCCGGAGCTGCCGGTGGTGTTCTGCAGCTGCTCGTGCGCATCCGCAAACAGCTGCAGGTTCAACTTCTTCCATTTCATGGTTTGGTCCTCCTTCAAAGGTTTATGTTCTCACACCCTCGTGTGGGAAGTCGTTACAGCGTGATCTTCTCGCCCCGGCGTGCCCTGCGTTCCAGGTCCTCCAGCTGGCGGCGACTCATGCTGGCCACGTCCACATGGGTGGTCACCGCGCCGCCGGGCCGGGTGCCGTTCTCGCCGGGCCGGCCGGCCCTCTGCTGGATGCGTGCCGCCACGCCCTGCTCCACCTTCTGGGCGGTCTGGGCCGTGGCCTGCTGCATGATGTGGTCAAAGTAGGCGGCCCGGTAAGCGTCCGGCAGGCTCACGCCCCGGCGCATCAGGTCGGCCACCTGCTCGTTGGCCAGCACCTCCTGCAGCTCAAAATCCGGGTACTGGGTCTTCAGCTGGGCGGCCTGGGCCTCCCACTGTGCCTGGATCTGGCTCACCCGCTGCTGGCGGGTCGCTTCCTGCTGCATGGCCTGCAGCTGCGCGTTGCGGGTGTTGCTGCGCTTCAGGTCGCTCTCCATCTTGTCCAGCTCCCGGGCCGTTTTCACGCTCACACCCCGCTGCTGGGCCAGGTCCTCGTAATATTTCTCGTCCTTCACGCGGCCGTTCTCCACCGCCTCGATCAGGCCGTCCATGTCATCGGTGTCCACGCCGTAGGCATTGGCCAGTGCCTGGGTCAGCCGTGCCACCTGCGGATTCTGCCGGATGTTCTCCGTGGCCTTATCAATGGCCCGCTGCATCATCTCCTGGAACACGTCGCTGTATTCGCCCTGCACCATCTCGCCAAAGGCTCTCCGGCGCTCCTCCGGGGTCTTTTCGGCCTTGGGCTCCTTAGCAGGTTCCTGGTGCTTCTCCGCTTCCGCCGGGTCACTCTCACTGCCAGAGGCCCCCTCCTTGAGGGGGCTGCCGCCCGCAGGCGGCTGGGGGAGTTTCTCCCCGCCTGCCGCCTTCCCCTTCAGCGCCCCGCTGCGCCGTGCCAGCCGCTCCTGTGCCGGCCGCAGGGCAGGCTCCTGCACCGCCGGGGCGGCCGCTTCCGCCGCACCGCCCTCTGCAGCCCCTGCGCCGCCGTCTCCGCCTTCTGCGAAATACTGCAGGTTCATCTTGCCGCTCACCATGTCCGCCAGCTTGTCAGGTTCCAGTTCCTTGGTATCGGCATACACATAGTGCACCTCCAGTTCCACGTTCTCCGGGTAGCTCTCGGCCAGGGCGTCAATGCCGTCCTGCACCAGCTCCACCCAGGCGTCCGCCATGTCCTGCGTCTGGTCGGTGGGGGTCATTTCCACCTTCATCCAGCCGTCGCCATGGGCCACAACGCCCACGGCCAGCAGGCCCGCCCGGGCTGCTTCCGTCACCTCGTTGGCCAGCGTCTGCAGCAGCACGCTCACCGCAGCACACACAATGTCCTGCCCGTACTCGCCCGCACCGGCGTGGCCCTCGGCCTTTACCTCGTAGCCGGTCACACCGCTGTTCCACACCGTTCTTGCAACTGTCGCTCTGATCATGCCGTTTTCTCCTTTACTCCTTGTTCGGGTTGTTCGCATTCATGGCCCGCTTGGCCGCCTGTGTCGAGAGACTGTTGTTCCCTTCGCCCACCGCAGCGCCCAGGCTGTTGGTGGTGCTGCGGGTCACATTGCTGCTGCCGCTGCCGCCACCCGTGCTGCCCGCCGCCTGCGCAGCCGCTCCTGCCGCCTCGCTCACGTTGGTGCCGTTCTGCTGGTCGATGATGGCCGCCATTTTCTGCATCTGCTGCGCCATCTGCTGGAGCTGCTGGTACAGCGTGCCGTTCTCGCTCACCCGCTGGCGCACCTTCTCAATGCCTTCAAAGTCCATCATGTCCAGCGCCGCCAGGGCCGCGTCGGCGTTGGCCGGCGCAAAGAAGCCCATCTGGTAGCACTCTTTCGCCGTCTCGTTCTGAGAAAGGCGGCTGAAGGTGCTCTTCTTGGCCGCACTCACCGTGATGTCAAACACTGGCTCATGGTCGCCCAGCTGCACCCCGCCGATCTCGCCGCCCGGCACGGCCCGCAGCTGCGCCGCGCTGAAGGGGGTGTACTCGGTCTGCCCCGTCTCTCCGGTAACGCGGAACACCCGCTGCTCGTCGTAGAACTGGCGCATCAGCTCAATGATCAGGTAACACTCCTTCGCAAAGGAGCGGTACGCGCTTTTCAGCATGTCCCGGCTCAGCTTGCTGCCCGCTTCCTGCAGGGCCGCAATGGCGCTGGCCGCGGTCAGGCCGCTGGTAGTGCCGCCCTGGCTCACGTCCCGGTTGCCGCTGACCTCCTTCAGCTCGTTCACCCGGTCGTCCCGGTAGGTGATGCAGTTGCCGCTCAGCACGCTGGTCTGCAGCGGCATAAAGGTGTCGCTGTTCAGCCGCCCCACCACATGCACGATGTCCCGGCTGAAGTCCGCCAGTTCTTCCTCGCTCACCCCGGCCGAGTCGCTCACCACAAAGCGCAGTTTGCTTGCCAGTTTCACGTTCTCGTCCATGGCGTGGTTCATCTCGTCAATGGCGGTCTGGGTGTCCTTCATCACGTCGATGTACCCAAAGCCCGCCGGGCTGTCCTCTTCCATGAACAACGGGTCAAACACAAAGGGGTATTTCCCGTGGTCGTAAAAGCCCCGCTCGGCCAGGGCCGGGTCGTTCTCGCTGGCGTACAGCACCACGCCGTTGCAGTACTTGCAGTAGTGCAGCACCGGCGCGCCCTGCGGCCGGGCCTTTTTGTAGTACCAGTCCACCACCACACTCTTGCCGGTGGTGTCGAGCTGATCGTCGTGGATGTACTCGGCCACGTCCAGGCTCTTTCCGGTGTGGCCTTCCAGCTGGGGGTATTTCGCCACCAGCTGCTCGTTGTCCTCCAGGCTCAGGCTGAACAGGTTCGGGCTCTCCTGAATGTCGCTCACGCCAGGGGCCCAGTACAGCATCAGCAGGTTCACGCTCTTCACGCTGATGTCGCCAAGGCCCCCTCGCAGCGTCGGGTCCCAGAACACACCCTTCACGCCGGTGCCGGTCTTGAGCTTGCGCCACCAGGTGTCGCTGTACACCTGCTCATAGTCGCACTGCTCCAAAACCACCGGGATGATCTTCGAGAGTGCCTTGGCCGTTTCTTCGTCGTCCGCCGCCCGGGGCAAAACGTTGGGCTCCGGGTAGTTGTCCATGGCGTCGGCGTGTTTGTTGGCAATGCTGTTGAACAGCCACCCGCTGGAGGGCTTGGGCTTGCCCTCCATCATCTTGTTTTCGCAGTTCTTCCAGTGTCCCATGCGGAACCACAGCTCGTTGTCCACAATGCGCTTGTCCAGCGACGCCTTGCCCGCCTTGTATTTCTGCAGGGTCTCCCCCGCCTTTGCGATCTCCTCCGGCCCGATCACCTGCGCGCCTGTCGCCTCTTCCGTGAGGGAGTTGCCTGCCGTCTGCAGGCCCGTTCCGGTCACAGGCTCCGGCGGCCGTGCTTCCAGGCTGCTCAGCATCCCGGCCCCCGCCGGGTCTGCGCTCACCCTCTGGTCCGGGTATCGCCGCAGCAGCTCCTGCAAAAGTTCTTTTCCGTCCACTCTGTCACTCCTTTTTTGCCCATTCCCAGTGGTGTGGGAGTTACACCCGCATCACATGTGTTCTGCTCTTTCTCTTGTCCAGGTCCAGCGGGTCGTCCCGCAGCGCCGTCTCTTTCTGGATCTGCCGCGGGCTGAGGGGGTTTTCCATCAGCACATAGCGGCACTCGTCGTAGATGTGATCCTCCTGGTCGGAGTCGATATCCTCCACGTTGCTCTCGTCGTACACAAGGTTCGGGATGGTCCGGATGAAGTGTTTGCAGGTGTCAAACACCTGCAGCATGGGCCGCCCCTCGGCGTTAAAGGCCAGCCGGTAGTGCATCTGCATCTTTCCGGCAAGGCGGGTGTGGTCTCCCGGGTGCCATACCAGGTAGTACGGGTGCTTTTCCTGCATCTGGGCAATGCTCTCGCCCTGGCTCTCGTTGAAGATGGCCGGGTCCGCCACGCCCTGGATCACCCGGCCTTTCAGCATCGGGTCGTTCTCTTCCGCTTCCCTTATGCGCCGGGCCTGCTCCACCGGGTCGATCTTCAGGCCTTCGTTCGGCGTGCCGGTGCAGCCGTACAGCTCCTTGATCCGGTACAGCCTGCCATCCTCGTCCGCTGCATACCACCCCACCGAGAAGGGCCGCGAGTAGCCAAAGTCGTACCCGCGCCAGATCTTCCAGTGCACCGGAATGCGGAACGGCTTGATCACGTGGGTCCACCGCTGGTCCTCGTAGTGGGCCGGGTCGTTGCGCCACTCGGTGAACACCTGGCCGGAAAAGCTGTCCCAGCTGCCATAGAGCAGCGCCTGCTTTTCTGCCTCCGGCAGGCTTGCCAGATTGTTCAGATACCCCGGGTCATTTTTCAGCAGTGCCGGGTTGTCAAAGATGGTGGAGGGGATAAACACCCGCGTGCGCCGCAGCTTTTCCACGGTGCCGTCCGGCTTCTTCACGTCCACCAGCTGCACCATCCGGGTGCCCGGGGGTGCCGGCGTGATGAACCGGGCCTTCACCCACCCGTGGCCGATGCCGCCGGGGTTGGCCGTGGCCCGGATGTACACCTGTGTGCCCGGCCCGCTGGGGCGGTTGCGGCTCATCAGGTAGCTGTACTCTTCCCAGGTGAAGTGGGTCAGCTCGTCCACCCCGATAAAATCAAACTGCTGGCCCTGGTAGTTGTACTTGTCCTGGGCCCGGAACATGCTGCCAAAATAGATCTTCGCCCCGCTGGGGAAGGTCCAGCAGTGGTTGCTGGCGTTGTACCGGGCTTTCGGGAACACAGGCTTGTAGTACTGCATGGTCTTGTCGATCAGCTCCCGCAGCTGGGGAAAGGTCTTGCGCAGGATCAATGCCCGGTAGTTCGGCACATCCACCTGCCGCAGCGCCTCGATCACCAGCGCGTCGCTCTTGCCGCCGCCGGCCGCCCCGCCGTACAGGGCCTCGTCCTCGCTGCGCCGCATAAAGGCCGCCTGCCTCGGCTGCGGCCGCCAGATGATGGGCCGCCCGTTAATCTCCTGCCGTGCCATCCAGCACCACCTCCTGCTGCTCTGCGTCGTCCTTTGCTTCCATCAGCACCGCCGGGGCAGCGCTCTGGCTGCCGCCCTCGTCCCGCGGCACCAGCGCCGCCGCATTGGCCGCAGCGTTCAGCAGCACCGTGGCCACGTTCGCCGCGTCCTTGTCGGTCATGGCCAGCGCCTCGTACCGCTCCAGCTGCTGTTCCAGCTCCTTCCGCTCATCGTCCTCCAGCCGCCGGTCGTAGCTGCCCGGCTCACTGTACACCACAAGGCCGGTTTCTGCCGCGTCCTGCAGGTTCTCCGCCTCGCTCTTGAGCAGCCCGCCGATCGCAAAGTCCCGGGCTCGGGCATCCTCGTCCAGTTTTGCCCGCAGCTTTGTGCAGATCTCGCTGGCCCGCTGGTTCTCGGCCACCCGCTGCTGCAGGTAGCCCACCTGGGCCCGGGCTCCCAGCGCCGCCCGGGCTGCGATCTCCCGCGCCGCCTGGGCCCTGGCCTCGGCAAACACCCCGTCCGACTTTCCGGCCTCCTCGGCCATCCAGCTGCGGATGGTGCTCTCCGGCACGCCGTACTTCCGGGCCACTGCACAGATGGAGTTGGAGCTGATCATGGCCATCACCACCTCAGCCCGCACCCTGGCCGGGTACTTCTTCCCGCGCCCCTGCCGACCCAGCACGGTATTTTTGCAGTATTTCCGCTGTGCCATCCCAGGCCCTCCCTCTGTGCTCATGGTTCCAGTCTATCGCAAACCGCCGCACAAAAAACCTACGGACTTTTTGGGGGAGTGGAGCACGGGTTGTGGTTGCTGTCTTTTCCGCAGCGGCCTTGCGGCGCTTTGAAAAACCAGAACACTGCCCCAGCCTCAGCTCCCAGCGTCTGCTGCGGCCCTTGGGCGGGCCTTGCATCCTGCTGGCCGCTGCCCCAACAGCTCCTCCCTGCTTCAGCCGCAGGCTGCGGTCGTCGCCGTTGCAGTACAAAAAGGCCGCGCGCCGCAGCGCTCAGCCATCCCTCTGCGTCCCCGCAGCTGTCATTCCGCATCCAGCAGCCCCGCCGCTGCCGCGTAGATCCCCACCGTGCTCAGCGCTTCCAGCTCCTTGCTGTAGTAGGTCGTCCGCCCGATGTACAGCGCTCGGATCACGTCCTCTTCCCGCATGCCCTCCAGGTAGCGCATCCGCAAAAGTTCCCAGCAGGCAGGGTCTGTCCGCGCATAGTATTCCTTCACCCGGTCCAGCACCGCCGCCCACTTGCCGAGCCCGTCGTACTGCCGCAGCGCCCTGCGCACCTCTTTCCGCTGCTTTTTGGTCACTGCCCGCCGCCTTTCCCGCTTTTTTTGCCGTTTTTGGCTGATATCTCACACATTCCCCGCACAAACCGCCTATTTTACGCGCAAAATAAAATTATCTTGTCTGTCATGTGCGAACTTTCGCAAACTCCCGCCGCAGGATCACATAAGCCTGCGGTTCGGTGGCTTCCCAGCCCTCCGGCCGGGGCTCGGCATTCTCGTGCAGCCCGCCAGGGTCAAAGATTTGTATTTTGACGCACTCCCATCCCGGGAACTGCTTTTCCCACCACGCCGGGTCCTCCGCGTGTTCGCTGCAGGCCTCCCGCAGCTGGCGGCGGCTCCACTTGGTGTCAGCCGCCGGCTGCTCCTCCGGCAGGGTCAGGTTGCTGGTTTCCAGGCACCGCCGGAAGCTGTGGCCGTAGATGTACCCCACCGTGCCGCTCGTACCCTGCCCGTCAATGCCCAGGATCTTCTTCATGATGATCCGGTCTGCGTTCATGGTGCCCATGGGCTCAAACTCCCGTGTGCCGGGGACACGCCGCCGCCATAGATCCTCCAGCATATACCGCAGCTCCCGCCGCTCTGCCTCACTCAGCCCCGGGCACTGGGCAAAGCCATGCATGTGCAGCCGCCCGGCCTTGCCGTTGCGCACGGCCCACAGCATCAACTTCAGCCACGTTCCCCGCACGCCAAAGCGCTTGCGCACCGCCCGCTGCACCCGCCGGGCATAGTTCTTCACGTCCCGCCAGCAGCCTTCCTCGTCCTCGGGCAGGTAGGCGTCCTCGTATGTAGCGGTCAGGTAAAAGCCGTTCTGGTCAAAATTGGCCAGCACCTTGCGCTGTCGGCGGCGCAGGCTGGCGGCTTTGTTCCGGCTCTTCTGCCCCCGGTCACTTTCCTTGCGCTTCTTGCCCCGCTGGCGGTGCTCCTGATCCGTCACGGGGTAAATGCCCACGGCCTGGTATGTGTCCCCGCAAAGGGTCCTTTTTTCCCGGATGTAGCTTTTTCGCATCCCGGTGCCCTCCCTGTCCGGTAAACTTTTCGTGTTGGTTTCTTTTCTGTGGCCCACACAGTCACAAGATTAACGGGTATACAAGCCCCCAAAGTGCCCGCCTCGGACGCCTATTATAAAAAGGAATGGTTTGTTCAGTTCAAACGCCTGCCGCCAGAGCTTTCCCTTTGGCAGCACCCGTTCGGCCTGACGCTCCCGCCGTCGCCAAAGCCCCCGGCCGCGCGCATCCAGCGCCGCCGGGGGCTCGTTATTTGTGCTTTCCGCCCATCCAGAACTCCGCGTCAAAGTCGTTCCGGTTGATCTTTCCCGCATCGTTCTGGCTCTTCGTGTAGGTCTTTTCTTTCTGTACCTCGGCTTTCCAGGCCCGGTATTTTTCGCACCGGTCGCTGCAGGCTGGGTGCCGGTCCGGGCAGTCCGGCGTGCATACCGGCTTTACCATGCCGGAGCAGCCGGTTTTCCCTCTGCTGCCCAGTACCCATAGCTCAGCTCTTTCTTTCCACGCTCCCGGGCCTTGGCGTTGTAGCCTTCCAGCTCCCGCACGTCCCGCTGCAGCGGGGTCGGGTCTGTCAGGTACTTCTTCAGCCGCACCCGGGGCGCTCTGGGTGCCACCGGTTTCGGCACCGGCAGCGCAGCAGCTTTCGGCTTTGCAGGCCGTTTCGGCGGCTTTGCCTGCACGGCCGCCGTCTTTTTCGGCTTCAGCCGCACCTTGTAGGCTTTCCGGCTGCAAGCCACTTCTACCTTTTCCCGGGTGATGTCCCACCGGTGCTTGCCGCGGCGCTTGTGCTGGCGCTGCTGGTCCCGCCACAGCGTCGGCAGGATCTTCTCCGCCCGCACCACGCCCTGGGCTGCCAGGTCTGCCGCCGTGCCCTCGTACAGCACCTTCCCGCTGTCCGGGTCGTGAAGACTGTATTTGTATACCATCATACGGCTTTGCCCTCCTGCTTCCCGGCCCGGTGCTTTGCGGTCGCAATCTTTTCCTGCCGCCGCTTGAGCGGGTCCACCCGCTCCTCCCTCACTATGTCCCGCACCTCCTGTACCTGCACGTCCCACTTTCCTGCCGCCTTTTTGCAAAAGCGCTTCCGGCTCATCCTACATTTGTCCTTGCTCATGCGTTGCCTCTGTTCCCATACAGCTCCACTTCCGCGCCGTCCGCCGTCACCAGCACCCCGCCGTCCAGCGCCACGGCCAGCTGCTGCAGCCGTGCCGACGGCACCCGCAGCAGCCCGGCAGGCCGCATCCACTTGGTGATCTCCCCGGCCCGGATGCCGATCTTCTCCGCCAGGGTGTCGGCGTTCTCGCCCCGGTAGGCCATTGCCTCCTTCAGTGTCATTCCCATGCCTCCGTGATCTCAATTACTTTTTTGCAGCACCAGATCTGTGCATCCAATGCCCCGATTCCGCAGTCGAGCAACCACTTCTTGCGCTCCAGCAGCCAGATCTGCACATCATACGCCTGAATCCTGATAAGTCTGCAGATTCCTGCCCAGATCTCGGTCATCTCGCCCGCCTCCTCTCCCAGCTCTCCGGCATGGCCGGGGCCTGCAGCACGGTCTGGATGCGCTTTTCCACTTCCGCCGGGGCCAGCGGCAGGCAGCCCACCCGCTTGCGGCTGGCCTCCACCATCCAGGCCCGCTCTGCCAGCCCGTCCAGTGCCTGCCGGGTCTGGCGCTGCTGCTGATGCAGCGCCTGTGCGTCCGGGATGTCCTCCACCTGCACGTCGGTCTTGTAGGCATCCCGGGCGCAGCGGCAAAAACGCTCCAGCGCCACGTCCACGCCGTCCTCTATGGCCCAGGCGGAAAGCTGCCGGAAGTTCTCCAGCACCGCTTTATGTAAGTCGTTCAGCCGCTTGGCACCAAAGCCCAGCACCTCGGCGCAGGCCGCCGCGTATACCCGCCACTCCAGCGTGGCAGCGTTGTTCACCGCCATGCGGATCTGCAGCTCCTTCTGCTTGCGGGCCGCGCCCTTGCCCAGCGGCACCCGGAACTCCGTTTCCGCCCCCTCCGGCAAAAGGCTCACCAGCCAGGCCTGCCCGGCTGCAGCCTGTTCCCGGCCGCTCTTCCGGGGCTGGGCCATCACTTCCAGCATCTCCTCGTTGATCTCGTCCCGCCGCAGGTTCACCTTCCGCAGCCGCTGCACACCCACCTCGTACTCGTCGTGCAGGGCAATGGTCACGCAGGCGTGCATAAAATCCACCGCATTGTTCTCCGCCAGGCTGATCTTCTCGGTCAGGCTCAGTTTCTTCTTCATCTCTTTGTCCTTTCGTAGTATTCGTCGTGCAGCTTCTGCCACTGGGCCAGCGGCAGGGCCTTGTCCCGTGCCGCACGGGCCAGTACCCGGTACGCCGGGCCGTTTTTGTCCCGCGGGTTCATCCAGTCCGCCTTTTCCAGCGCCTCGTTCAGCTCCCGCCGGTACTCTTCGTAGGTCAAGGCTGCACCTCCCCCTGCCGCCGCATCAGCTCCGTCATAAAGCTCATCTCTTTTTCGCTGCTGACCATATACCGTTTGCCTTTTCCTCGCACCATGGCCAGCAGCCGGTCCTGCATCATCTCGCCAAATTCCTTGGCGGCTTCCTCCTGCTCGGCCTTGGAGAGGTCCTTTCTCATCAGTTGCGCCACGGTGCTCAGGTAGGCATCTTCCAGGGCGTCCAGCGCTTTGCCCTTGCTTGTGTTCTGGCCCTGGCAGCGCATCACCACCGGGCCGTCGTCGATCACCGAAATGTTGATTTCAATCTTGCTTTTCATCCTTGTCCTCCTTCACGGTTCCCCGTGGTCGTTCATCCAGCTGGCCGCCAGCGCCCGGGCGTCTGCCAGTTTGTCGCACAGCATGTTCACCGCTGCTTCCTGCATCCACTCCGGCAGCCGCTCGGCCTGCATCATGGCAGCCCCCATGTCCCGCACCAGCTCCTCGCCGTGCTGCTCCATCCGCTGCCAGATCTCCGCCTCGTCCGTCGTCAGGTTCTTCGGCCGGCTCACTTCAGCACCTCCACGCTGTAGGCCTTGCAGGTACAGCCCCCGTGCTCTGCCCGGGCTTTGTCCTCGGCCATGGCCTTTGCCACGCCCTTGCTGATGGCCTGCACCTCGTAGCTGCAGTGTGTAAAGTATTCGCTTTTGGTCTGTGGCAGCTTCTGGCTGCACTCCACATTCACGCGGTATCTGCCCATCCTTCAGCCCGCCTTTCTGCGGCTGGCCGCCTGCTTCTTCTGCGGCTGCTCCTCCTTGCGGGGCAGCCAGTCCTCTTCCTGCTCGGCGCAGCTGCCCAGGCCCGCCAACACCGCAGCCAGCGCCAGCAGCACCAGCGCCCCCACAAAGCACCCGGCCATGGCCCAGCCGGTGTAGCTTTCCAGGCCGCTTGCCACCAGCAGGCAGCCGATCAGGCTGGCCCAGCTGCCGCAGTAATAAAGCCATTTTTTCATTGCCATTTCCTCCTTGTTGTGTTAAACTTCTGGTGATGAGTGCATGCTGCTTTCATCACCCCTTGGCCTTGCCGGTGCTGTCACGCCGGCAGGGCCTTTTTGTTTTCTTGCACTTCTCCCGCTGCTTCTGCCATGCTTCAAACGCAGCCTGGTTCTCCGGGTCTGCGTAAAAATCCGCGGCAATGTCATACAGCGCCCAGATCTGCCACATCTTCAGCGGCCCGCTTTTGCCGTCCATTCGCGCCTCCTGTCAGTCCGGGTTAAAGGTCTGGAAGCACTCGCCCGTGCCGGTCGCTTCCAGCGGAATCTCCCACTCGGCGCAGATGCTCTCGGCCACCGGCTTCGCAAAGCCGATCAGCTCATCGCCCCGCGCTGCCATCAGCACCCGGCGCTGTGCGCCGGGGCGCAGGTTTGCCCGGCGCATAGCGATCAGACAATAGCCCATGCAGGCTGCATTGCTCCACGGCCCGTTCAGGTTTGCCAGCATCCGGGCCGCCTCGTTCTTCTTGCCCATCTCTTTGTCCTCCTTGGTTTCATGCATTCTTCCCCGGCTGGCCCTTATTCTCCGATTTGTGCTATACTTGCACTGAAAGGAGATGAAAGCCACCCGTGCTTTACAAAATCATGTTTGAAATTCAATGTCCCTTTGACGCTCTGGGAATTCTGCCTGCAATGGAATCCGAAATCTGCTGCAGTGTTGTCCCCGGAAAGTCTCCGGTTTTCTCGGTTCCTAACGTCTGTGACCGCTGCAACGACACAAACTTTGAGCAATGTCAGCAATGCACTGGCGCAATCTATCAGATGTTCCGGCAGGGGCTTATCCCTGTGGAGTTTCTTCCTTCCTGGCCGGTTCGCACTCTGCCAGACCCCATCCGGCCATGTCTTGAGCTGCTTTCAGAATGATTTCTGCATTCTCGGCAATCACCCCGGAAAGCGACCTGTTATAATCAGGGTCATACACAGCCATCTTTCTGGCCGCCATCCACCCCGGCAGGAATTCCCAAAGGGTCTGTGCCGCTTCCAGTGTTCGGTTATTTTCTTTGCTGTGTAAGTACAGCCCCAGTTCGTTGTAGTCTCTGCCCGCCTCTTCCACAGGCGTGCAGGGCTTTTTTGTTTCTTCCTCCACCTTCTTCCCTCCCTTCATGCGCTCTTGCCCGGCTGGGACGAGGTGTTAGAATCTTTTTGAGATTCCGTCAGGGCAAAAAAGATCTCATTGACCTCTTCCGCACTCAACCCGTAATGCTCCTGTATCGCTGCAATTTCATTCTGCCGAAACTGCGCTCCACGGTATTCATTGATTTTCGCATTCAGCCGGGAGAGGCTTATCTGCAGATACTGGGCCAAATCTTGCTGTGATTCGCCATGCAGCTGCATCACAGCCTTTAATTTGCGTTCGTTCAATCCATTGTCACCTCCGATTTTTTAAGATACTTAGATATTAGCATCATAGTATCTTTTTAAGATACTTAGATATTAGCATCTTCGCCGAATCTTGTCAAGATGTTTTTTCTTGCATTTTAGATTTTCTATGGTATTATTAAGATACACTGTAGGAAGGGGTGATATTTCATGACCACCGGCGACAGAATCCGCCAACTGCGCATCGAGCATCAGATGACACAAGAGGAGCTCGGTGCAAAGGTTGGCGTACAAAAAGCAGCCATCTACAAGTACGAAAACGGTCTGGTTGTAAATCTCAAGCGTTCTGTACTTGAAAAACTCGCTCTCGTATTGGACACCACTCCCACCTATCTGATGGGCATGGAAGAATCCGAGCACAATCCATCCACACTCACCCCTCAGCAGTCTGCTCTGCTGGCGTCCTTTGACCAGCTCAACGAGGAGGGACAGACCAAGGCCGTGGAGTATGTGGAGGACCTTGTGCTTACCGGCCGTTATAAAAAATGTCCTGCGTCTGAGCTGGGCGCAAAAGAAGCGTAAAAAATAAAGCCGCCTGTCTGGCGGCTGTGTGAGGATGTTATCATGGGCATATCAACCAATTTTATATTGATTTTTTTGCTGGCAGCTTTACTTGCTTACATTTCTTTTCTTCTTTGGAAACCGCTCAAAGTCTCTGAGCCTTCAAGCAAACTGATTTGTTTTTTTCTCGCCCTTGCCTTTTCCGTTTTCCTCGGCCTTGTTTATCTCCTCGGTTTTACTTTAGGTGGCACAGCGTTCAGCCTTATGATGTTCGGTCATACCATCAGTTATATTCTAGCTGGCATCTGTAGTGTTCTTCTTTGTGCTTATACCATTAAAATTCTTCCCTCGAAGATTGGAAATGGCACTGCTTTTCACTGTTTCTGTAATATTTCTTTTGTTGTATTCCTTGTTCTTGGCATCGGAGAAATTGCGACAGCTCATTCTTCTAATTTTGTTTTATCTACACTTCCGAATGCTGTATTCGATAATACTGTACTCGGTATTTCCAATATCGGTGTCGCCCTTTGTGCTGCCTGCATTCGCCCTTCTAAAAAAGTTTCTCCGGCCGTACCAGAAGCATCTCCTTCTCCTGCTCAAGTCTCCATGCCGGTCGAAACTCCTTCTGCAGATACATCCGATTCGGAGCAGAACGACCCTCCTGCTGTAAAGAATGCGCCTGATCCTGATGTTCCGCTCTGTGTACCCGCTGTTCAATCGCAGAAAGACTCTGTTTCCACTAAAGCGGTCATTCATTTCTCTGTCAGTAAAAAGGTGCTTCTCGTGGTTGCCTTTATTATTGTCCTCATGATCGGTATTCTGACCGGTTTATTCTTGGGAGAAGGGTATTTTGCACCACATTTTACACCTTCTTCACCTTATATCGACTCTTTAAAAGCTGCTGAAAAAAGTGCTGCAAGCACGGCTTATTCTAACGGCTACAAGTCCGGCTATGCTTCTGGCCAAATTGATGGCTACAATTCGGCTTCCGAAGCCAGCCGGGATGCTTACTCTGAAGCTTGGCTTAATGGGTGGGACGGCGGATATAATTCCGGCTATGAAGAAGGCTATAACGCCGGCTACGATGACGGCTATTATGCATATTGATTAACAAGATGCGGCCCGCCAGGCCTCTGGACACGCAAGTGTTTACGCGCAAGATGGCGGGTATTTTTTTCCTTAAACGCACAAAACCCCTCCAGCAGGTTCCTATTAAGTCTGCTTATTTATGTCTTGTTTGTGAAGGATTTTTGAATTCTCATTGCTTGTCAAGCCCTAATTTTTAGTTTTTCTGTTGCGTTTGCAACTTTTCACATTTTTTTCGTGTACAAACCCGCTCACCGAGCGTATAATAGACTTGCAGGAACGTATTCCTGCCAAGACAATGAAAAGACTGCTGGTCTTTGCTTGTCCGCTGAAAGAGGGTAGCCCCTCCCTGCCATGAAAAAATGGGGAATTAAAAAAGCGGTGAGCTCTTACCGTGAGTAGAGAATGAAAAAAGCGGAGAACCTCTGCCGTATAGTGAGGAATGAAAAAGGGTGCGGGACAGGTTACTGTTCCGCACCTTCTTGGATTAAGGAGCTGAATTATGGGGAAGTTTCAATTTTACCACATTAACGAACACTATATCAGCTATTTACATAGTATTGACACCCGTGTGCAATACAATAAGGGGCAGCGGCGTCCGTATGTTGGAATTGTACTCTCCATCAACGGCATTGATTATTATGTTCCCCTTGAATCCCCTAAGCCCAATCACGTTAACATCAAAGGCGGCGGTCCTGTTATGAAACTCGACGATGGTCGTCTTGGCCTAATGGGCTTCAACAATATGATTCCTGTTATTCCATCTTGCTTGATCAAATTTGATATTCAGAGTATCGAAAATGAGAATTATAAAATGCTCTTGTTGAATCAGTTAAATTATTGCAACAAGAATCGCGATCTTATTCTCCAGCGTGCAGAATCCACATACCGCAAAGCTCTCAGTCGTAAAATCCCGCTGTATCAAAAGGTATGCTGCAATTTTGAAAAATTGGAACGTAAAAGCAAGAAATATGATCCAAATTACGTTCCATCTAAAAAGAAAATTCGTGCAACCGTACCTTCCAAATAATTGTTCTTTTCAAGGAGCTCCCCGCCGGGTGCTCCTTGTTTTATAAACGCACAAACCCCTCCAGCTGTTTCCAGCCGGAGGGGCAAACAAAAAGCCCGCCAAGGTATGCCTGGCAGGCCACATGGAACTACAATCAATCACCCAGATATTTCAAAAGCTGCACCAAATACTGGCCGGATTGCCGGTCTCGCTCATCTCGGTCAAGATCCCGTTTGCCGAAGATCACAAAGCCATTGTCTCCGTAAAAATTGAGCAGCGCGTCTTTGTCCTCGCATTCCAGATACACAAACTTGCCGCCCAGCACCGCCTGGATCGCGCGCACCTTATCAGTCGCCAGCTTCAACAGCACGTCGCCCGGAATCAGGTTGTCGTATCCGTTGGCAAAATTTTTGCCAAGCTGACCAATCAGAGGTGCTGAGATCATGTAATTGTCCGTCATAGAGCGTCGCGCATCCCTTGCCATTGCAAAACGATTCACTTTCTTTGCAACATTTTTACTAATGTTCTTGCGTGGAATTTCGAGCACTTTGTTTGACAGTGTAAAATATCCCACCAGCACTGGTTTGTCTTTGTAAGATGTCACCACCAGCTGCGTCTGGGCAATTCCCTGCCTGGCAAATTCAATGGCCTTGCAATGCAGAAAAAACTCCACGTCCTTATTCAGCGGACAAGAAAACTCGGAAAGGATCTCCTTTGTTCGACCCTCTCCGAGTTCTTGGATCATATCTTTTAGGTTAACTAATCCGTATCCTGTCATTTCTTTCCAAACATCTCACGCAGCGCATCGCCCTTGATCTCATGGACAGTCTTATCCACAACGACATTTTTGCTGCTCTTTCCCTCTGCATTTTCCAATGCTCGTACAAAATTCCGTGCAAGCGGTTTTGAACGAATCACGACATTCTTTGTAATACTCTTTGTCGCCATCAAAAAGACCTCCTTCTTTTTGAAAGTGCAAAGCTATACCTTGCATCTTCATTATATGCAATCCAGCCCCCTTTGTAAAGCCGCCTGTGCAACTTTCATGTAAAAAACGCACAGACCCCTCCAGCCGTTTCCAGCTGGAGGGGTCTGCCCCGTCGTCAAAAGGTAAGGATAAAAAAGCAAGAAGGTTTCTTTCCATGCGTCGCCTGCCCTTACAGCATAGCACGCTTTTTCGATATGGGCAAATAAAAGCCCCGGCGCTGGTACGATGCAGCGCCGGGGATAACATGGAGTGCAGCACAAAACCGGACAAAGAAAATTTTATGCTTGCAGGGGTCAGTATATCACACTCCCTGCATATGGGCAAACCGCCCGGAAAGGAAGTGTTATCATGCCCCGCAAAAAAGCTCCTGCGGCCGAAGCGCCGCGCCTGGTGGCTTACTACCGCTACTCCGGCGGCAGCCGCCAGACCGAGCAGAGCATCGAGGGCCAGCGCCGGGACTGTGAGGCCTACGCCCGCGCCCACGGCATGACCATCCTGCGCGAGTATGTAGACCGCCACATCAGCGGCAAAACCGATGACCGCCCTGCCTTCCAGCAGCTGGTGGCCGACAGTGCGGCGCACACCTTTGACGCCGTGATCTGCTGGAAAACCGACCGCCTGGCCCGCAACCGCTACGACAGCGCCGTCTATAAGAAAAAGCTCCGGGACAACGGTGTGGAGATCCTCTATGCCGCCGAGAGCAACATCTCCGGTGCCGAGGGCATCATCATTGAGGGCCTGATGGAAGCCCTGGCCGAGTATTACAGCGCCGAGCTGGCCGAAAAGGCCCGCCGCGGCATGCGGGAATCCGCCCTCAAGGGCAAGGCCCTGGGCAGCTCCCGCCCGCTGGGCCTCACCGTGGACGCCGACAAACACTACATCATCGAGCCCACAGGTGCCGAGGCAGTCCGGTATATCTTTGAGCAGTACGCCGCCGGGCTGTCCTCTTCCTCCATCGTGGAGCGCCTGAACGCCATGGGCCTGCGCACCAGCCACGGCGGCCCGTTCAACAAAAGCAGCATCAACCGCATCATTCAGAACGAAATGTACCGCGGCGTTTACGTCAGTAAAAAATTTGATGTCCGCATCGAGGGCGCGATCCCGGCCATCATCGACAACGATTTATGGAAAAGGGCACAAAACATGTTTGAACGCAACCGCCAGAGCCGCACCCCGCACGCTTTCCGCGCCGATTATATTCTCTCCGGCAAACTGTACTGTGGAGAGTGCGGCTGCTTGATGAAAGGCGTCTGTGGACGCAGCAGCGGCAACGGCCAGATGTACCACTATTACGCTTGCCCCGGCCGCTCCATTGGCCGCGCCTGCACCCGCAAAAATATCCCGCAGGACGAGCTGGAAGCTATGGTGGTCAATTCCGTTGCGGACCTGCTGCTGGAGCCCGAGCTGCTGGAGCAGATCGCAGACGCCATCGTGGAGCTGCAGCAGGCCGAGGCCGCGCGCCCGGATCCGGAGAAGCAGGCGCTGGAAAAATCCCTGTCCGATGTCCGGAACAAGATCCAGAACATCCTCTCTGCCATTGAGAACGGCACCTCCAGCGCCGCCCTCTCTGCCCGCCTTGCCGACCTGGAGCAGCAGGAGAGCACGCTTTCCTATCAGCTCTCTTCCCTCGCCGCCAAAAAGCCTCTCACCTTCACCCGTGACCAGATTTTGTTCCTGCTGCAGCAGTTCCGTGTCTCCCCCTCGGAGCGCACCAAGGCCTACTGCCGCCGCCTGGTTGATACCTTTGTGGATCACATCGAGCTCACCAACACCGAGCTGATCCTCTATTTCAACATCTCCGACGAAACCATTGATAAAAACAAAAAAGCTCCCCGGTCGAACCCTTCCAAAGAAAGTTCGACCGAGAAGCGTTTGGTCCGAGTGGCGAGAATCGAACTCACGGCCTCTTGAACCCCATTCAAGCGCGCTACCAAAACTGCGCTACACCCGGATATCTGTAAGCGTCTGTCGCTCACAGCTTGATTAGTATACCCGACTTCTCGCATTTTGTCAAGCACTTTTCGGCAACTTTTTTAAATTTCTTCGTCCGCATCCTCCTGCAAGGGCAGGGTCGGCTGGGCAATGGGCGGAAATTCCACCGTAGCCACAGCCACCGCAAACACGCTCTCCGCACCCGCCGAAAGCAGAGCCTGTGCACAGGCGGCAGCCGTAGCACCGGTGGTGATCACATCGTCCACCAGCAGCACGCGGCGGCCCTCTATGAGGTCCGGGTCCTGCACGCGGAACGCACCGGCCACATTGGCCAGGCGCTGTTCAAAGGGCAGTCCTGCCTGCCGGTCCTTCCGGCGGGCAGGACCAAGAGCCTTTGTTTCCAGCGGAAGGTCCAGTGCCTCTGCCAGCGGCTGCGCCATGCGTTCCGGTACATTGTACCCGCGTCTGCGGCTGGACGCCGGTACCGGCACGATGCAGTCATAGCCGAGCCGGGCACCTTCCACCCGCTGAGGCACCGGTTCCGCACCCCTCATCCGGACCTCGCTGCCAAAGGCAAGCTCTGCCAGCACCACGCCCAGCTCCACCGCCGTCCATGGTGCAGCCTGATACTTTGCCCGCAGGATGGCCCGCCGCACGCAGCCCTCATACCGGAACGGTGCCGCTGCGCCGCTCAGGCCGCCCAGATAATGCTGCGATGCGTCCAGCCGGATGCCGGGCTTCCGGCGCAGCCGGTCCACTTCTTCCGCACAGTCCGGGCAGGTCCTTATGCTGCCCAGCACCGCATTGCAGAAGGGGCACCGACGCGGATAAAGCAGCTGCCGTACCCCGCGCAGTGCCCGGCGCGGGGCGCTGTAATAGCGCATCAGTCCTTCTTCACGGCCACGATCACGCGGACGCGCTTGCCCGCGGCGCAGCCAAAGTTGTCGTACCAGCCGGTGAGGTAGTAAGCGTCCGAGTTCACCTCGGCCAGCTTCGTGGCGTAATACTGGCCCTTGTACCACAGGTACACCTGGGCATTGTCCGCTACCTCATAGCGGGTGGAACCGGACAGCACTGACGCGGCACCCACCTTGTCGATCTTCATGGGCATCAGCTGCACCATGGCCTTCACCGAACCGTTCACTTCCTGCCGCACGGCCAGGCCGCCGGCCAGCACCGGGTACTTGATGGAGGTGGTGTAGCTGGTAAGCTGCCCATTGACATAGCACACATAGGTGGCACCGCCGCCCACATAGTTCAGGATGGTGCCATAAGGCTCCCCTACCACCTTAGCCAGCTGTTTGACGCCGATGCTCACCAGGGAGCCGGTGCTGCTGGTGACCTTATTCCACACGGTCTGGAGGATATCGCCGTTGATGACGCCCCACAGGATCTCGCTGGTGGTAGGCACCAGCACGCTCCGCAGGTCCTTCAGCACCTGGTTGGTCCCATCAGAGCCTTCGCCCTCAGAATCCCCTGCAGTGGCAGGGGTCTTGGTGGAGGGCAGGTTGGCCGCAATGTTGCGGACATCATCCAGCACACCGTACTTCCACAGGTCGCCGGTGACATCGTTGAGGATCAGCCGGTCGATCTCGCCGTTGTCGTTAAGCGTATAGTAGCGGACATTCAGCATGTTCAGTTTCGTCCCGGATAGGCGGCTGGGACGAACCGTCCCAGCCACACCCTCCGTAGTCGTATCCAAGATCTGCA
>OJAL01000347.1_pt1 | contig 36648 bp, 36 predicted proteins | sample 1589301 | NCBI WGS metagenome assembly OJAL01 (sample SAMN03283261) | human gut metagenome | biome: human-associated habitat; material: feces | host: Homo sapiens | place: USA | collected 2013
GCCCCGGGCCAGCGCATAGCCGAATTCCCGGCCCAGCAGCAGCCAGACAAGGGTGGTCAGCACCGAAATGGAGATGACTGCAGGCACGAAGAAGCCGGAAACGGTATCGGCGATCTTGGCAATGGGGGCCTTGGTGGCGGCGGCATCGCTGACCATCCGGATGATCTGGGCCAGTGTGGTATCCTCGCCCACACGGGTGGCTTCGCACTTCAGGAAACCGGACTGGTTGGTGGTGGCGGCGCTGACTTTGTCTCCCGCAGCCTTGTCCACCGGGATGCTCTCGCCGGTCAGGGCGCTCTCATTCACGGCGCTGGAACCTTCCAGCACAAGGCCGTCCACCGGGATGTTCTCACCGGGGCGCACCACAAAGAGGTCGCCTTTTTTCACCTGTGCAATGGGCACGGTCACTTCGGCCCCCTCCCGCAGCAGGGTGGCGGTCTGGGGTGCCAGCTTCATCAGGCTCTTGAGCGCGTCGGTGGTCTTGCCCTTGGAGCGGGCCTCCAGCATTTTGCCCACGGTGATCAGGGTCAGGATCATGGCGGCAGATTCAAAGTAGAGCTCCATCATGTAGTGCATGACGAGCGCGTCGTTGCCGTCCACCTGAGCGCGGGTCATGGCGAACAGGGCGTAGGTGCTCCAGAGAAAGCTGGCCGAGGAACCCAGCGCCACCAGTGTATCCATGTTGGGGGCACGGTGGAGCAGGCCCTTGAAGCCGCTGATGAAGAACTTCTGGTTGATGACCATTACGATGCCCGCCAGCAGCAGCTGGACCAGACCCATGGCAACGTGGTTGCCGTCGAACCAGTGGGGGAGCGGCCAGCCCCACATCATGTGGCCCATCGAGAAATACATCAGCACTGCCAGAAAGACCAGTGATGCGATGAGCCGTTTCTTCAGTCTGGGTGTTTCGTGGTCAGCCAGGGCATCCAGCTCGGCGCTGGGGGTCTCGGCGGCAGCAGCCTTGGGGCTTGCGCCGTAGCCCGCCTCCTGCACTGCCTTGACGATGGCTGATGCGCTGGCGGTGCCCTCCACTCCCATGGAGTTGGTCAGCAGGCTCACCGAGCAGCTGGTCACGCCGGGCACAGCTTTTACGGCCTTTTCCACCCGGGCAGAGCAGGCCGCGCAGCTCATGCCCGTAACAGTATACTGTTCCATTGTTTCCCTCCGATAAAAAACGCTGCGTGAATGGGATCAAACGAGCTTGTTCAGGATCCACAAAAACTCCTGCAGCTTCTCCTCACCGCCGTTTTTCAGGTCCTCAGCCACGCAGGTGCTCAGGTGCTGGTCGATCAGCTCCCGGGTAAAACCGTTCAGGGCGCTTCTGGCGGCAGCGGCCTGCACCAGAATATCCGTGCAGTACACGTCCTTTTCTACCATGCTCCGGATGCCCCGGATCTGGCCCTCGATGCGGTTCAGCCGGGTGATGAGGTGCTTGTACTCCTCCTCGGTGCGCTGCTTGTGGCGGCAGCCGCAGCCGGTGCTTCCCTCAGCCGGGGCACAGCAGGGTGCTTCTGCCGGGGCGGGGGAGCAGTGGGGGCAGCTGCCCTCCGGGATCTTGTTCACATCGCTCATGTCTATTCTCCTTTCGTTACCCCTTGGGGGTATCTTGTACCATAGCTGCATTATAGCACGGCGGTCCTGTTTCTGCAAGTAGGGCTGGGGGGTATTATTGTGAATTTTTTATGAACGCAGAAGATAAAACAAAAGGCCCTGCGCCCCAAACGGGGAACAGAGCCTTTGAAGCATCCGGAACGATCAGTAGGCGAATCTGCGCATAAAGGCAAGGTCGCTTGCGGCGCGGGCGGGCACAGCTTCCTCCCGCAGCACGGGCAGGGAAGCCTGCGGCATCTGCCGCAGCATCTCAAAGCCGCCGGCGTAGTCCACGCAGGAATCCTCCAGGCTGGTGGAATAGAGCGTTCCATCCGGCTGGAAGTTCTGGCCCTTGAAATGGACCGCCGTGATCTTGTCGCCATACCAGCTGCCCACCTTATCCCAGATGCGGCGTTGTGCATCCACAGACGCGGCCTCCGGGCCCACATAGTTGGCAAAATCGCAGATGACGCGCAGGTTGGGGCTTGCCATGGTGTCCAGCACCATCCGCACTGCCTCGGGGGTATTCATGGCGTGGTAGTAGACGCACTCCACGGCAAAGAGCACTCCCTGCTCTTCGCAGGCAGGCAGGATCTCGCCCAGACTGCGCAGGAGCGCTTCCTGTGCCTCCTTCCGGGTCACACCGGGCTGTTTGGCCATGTTGGTGGTCTCGCTGCCCATGCAGCCTGCACCCAGCGCCTTGGCAACAGGGATCTGGCTCAGCACCTTTGCCACCTCGGCACGGCGCTTGTCCTCGTCGACATAGCTCAGCTCCACATAGGTGCCGTCCACGGCAATGCCCACGCCGGATGCTGCCGCAGCCGCTCTTGCCCGCTCCACCAGCGCAGGAGTCACATCGTCATAGCTCTTTACGCCCTCCACCGCCTTGGGAAAGGCCAGCTGGGTGCAGGCAAAGCCTGCCTGCCCGATGGAGGAAAAGAGGGTCTCGGGGTCATGGCGGCCAAAATCGTGGCCGCGCGCACCAAGAATGAATTCAGGCATCCTCCACCTCCATCAGCCGAACACACGGGCGGCAAAGAGATTCAGCTCTTTGCCCCACCAGTACCAGTCGTGGGAGACATCGCTGCCCCACACTTCCAGATGCACGGGCAGGCCGCAGTCGGTCAGTGCATCGGCCATGGCCTGGGTGTCCACCAGCGCGTCGCCCTCGTAGCTGCCCTGACCGGCACAGAGGAGAAGGGAATTCTCCTCAGCCTTTGCCAGCAGCTTCTTGTCCACAAGGCCCTCCTCTGCCAGATAGGCCAGGGGGGCATTGCGCAGGACCAGGTCATCTGCTGCATTGCCCAGGAAACGGCTCACATCGTACAGGCCGGAAAGGCCGATGGCACCCGCGAACACCTCGGGGCGGCGCAGGCGGCAGTTCACTGCCTGATACGCACCGGTGTCCACGCCCACCGCCCAGAGCAGGGTGTCCTTTTTGGCACCGTTCAGGGTCAGGATGCGGGGAGCCAGCTCGCTTGTCAGGTAATTGAAATACTTTTCCTGCATCTCGGCCCGGCGGCGGGGAGCTGTGTCCCCGGCCAGCAGACTCTCGGCATCGATGCTGTCGGCGCAGAACAGCTGCACCTTGCCCTCATTCAGCAGCGGGGCAATGGCATCGGGCATCCCGTTGTTTTCCCAGTCGTAAAAGCGGCCGCCCCGCGCGGGCAGAGCCAGCACCGGCGTACCGGCATGGCCGTAGACCTTGAACTCCATGTCGCGGCCCAGCATCCGGCTCCATTCCTTATAATACGTCCCTTGGATCATGGCAGCATCCTCCTGTTGTCACACAAATTGATTGCGCTGGGGGTCATAGGCGTACCCCACAGCGGAAAGCCTGGCACACAGCGCGGCCTTGTCCTCATCCAGATCCTCGCACAGCGCGTCCAGAGTGGGGTAGAAGTCCCGCAGCTTCAGGTTGATCATGCTCAGCAGCATGATCGGGTCATTTGGCAGAGCCATCGTCGATCCCTCCAGAAGATAACAAAAAAGCCGGCCACTCGACAAAGTGACCGGCAGATGCAGCTACTTAGACAGCGCGGGTAACCTTGCCAGCGCGCAGGCAGCGAGAGCATGCGTAGATATACTTGGGAGAGCCTTCCACGACCGCCTTGACACGACGGACATTCGGCTTCCAGGTACGGTTGGAACGGCGATGAGAGTGGGAAACCTTGATACCAAAGGTAACACCCTTGCCGCAGCATTCACACTTAGCCATGGTACTTGCACCTCCTACAGTGAAGTATGGAATTCAAAATAATCAGCTTGACTATTTTACCAGAGATGCGGAGAAAAAGCAAGAGCAAATTTGATTTTTCCGCAACTTTTTTCTTGCAGGGCCAAACCCTTGCCCCAAAAGCGAAAAAATAGTACAATAGGATAAAATCCAACTGAGGGAGAAACGAATGACCGCACAAGGAATGTATTATCTCATCCGGGCACTGGTGACCCTGATTGCCATCCCGTTCCATGAGGCGGGCCACGCGCTGGCCGCCTGGCTGCTGGGCGACCCCACCGCAAAGCGGGAGGGCCGCATCAGCCTGAACCCGTTCCGCCACTTTGACCTCGTGGGCACCCTCTGCATGATCTTTGCCGGGGTGGGCTGGGCAAAGCCTGTTTCCACCGACCCCCGCAATTTCAAAAACCCCAAGTGGGGCATGGCCCTCACCGCGCTGGCAGGCCCGGCGGCCAATCTGCTGCTGGCCTACCTCGGCATGGTGGCGTGGAAGATCCTGTATTATTGGGCCCCCACCACCATGATCACGATTTTCGCGGCCCGCTTCCTCCAATACTTAGTGATGATGGATGTGGGCCTTGCGGTGTTCAACCTCATTCCCATCCCGCCGCTGGACGGCAGCCGCATCCTGCTGGTGGTGCTGCCCCAGCGCATCTACTTCCAGATCATGCGGTACGAGCGCGTCATTTTCGTCATCCTGCTGGCGGCTGTCTGGGCCGGTGTGCTGGATGGCGTGCTGGGCACCTTCAATGATGTGGTCTGGGATCTGCTGGATCTCGGCACCGGCTACATCGACCAGATCGCCTATTCTGCGTATTATGCAACCATCGGGACGGTGATCTGAGTGGCAGAAGAACTGACCTTCCGTCTGGAGGATTTTGAGGGCCCGCTGGAGCTGCTGCTCACGCTGGTGCAGAAGCACAAGATGGACCTGCACAACATCCCCATTCTGAAGCTTATCGACCAGTACACCCGCGCGGTGGAATCGGCCGAGAGCACCGACCCTGAAATTTCCAGCGCTTTTATCGAGATGGCCGCCCACCTGGTGGAGATGAAGAGCTATTTGCTGCTGCCCCGCAGTGAAGAGGGCGAGCGGATGAAGCAGGAGCTCACCGGCCAGCTCATTGAATATGACCAGTGCCGCCGGATGGCCGCCCGTCTGCGGGAGCGGGGAGAGGGATATACCGTGTTCGTGCGCACCCCGGCCCGGCTGGAATGGGACAACACCTATGATCTCTTCCATTCGCCGCAGGTGCTGGCAGACTGCTGGCAGGCCCTGATGGGGCGCACCACTGTCCGCAAAATGCCCACCCAGCAGCAGTTCGAGCCGCTGGTGTCGGCCCCGCAGGTCTCGGTGAGCAGCCGGGTGGTCTACATCCTGCGCCAGCTCATTGCAGGCGGTGCAAAAAAGATGGACCAGCTGTTTTCCCGCCGTCAGACCCGGGGGGCCAACGTGGCCACCTTTCTGGCGCTGCTGGAGCTGGTGCGCGGCGGCCGTGTGACGCTTGGCCCGGAGGGCGAACTGAAGATGCGCCGGGGCCGCATTGACCGCACAAAGGAGGAGCAATGAATCAGAAACAAATTCGTGCCGCAGTGGAAGCAATGCTCTTTGCCTACGCGGAGCCCATCGGGGCCGACAAGCTGGCCCAGGCGCTGCAGCTGCCCACCGCCAGCGTGGAATCTGCGCTGGAAGCACTGCACGAGCGCTGCCAGAAAGAGGACAGCGGCCTGTGCCTGCTCCACCTGAACACTCATTGGCAGCTGGCCACCAAAACGGAATTTGCGGAGTGCGTCCGCCGTGTGCTGGATACCCGCCGCTCCATCCCGCTGGGCCCGGCGGCCATGGAGACCCTGACCGTCATCGCCTACAACCAGCCTGTCTCCCGCGCCTTCATCGAGCAGGTACGCGGCGTGGATTCTTCCTCCAGTGTGTCGGGCCTGCTGGAAAAGGGGCTCATTGAAGAGGCAGGCCGTCTCGATCTGCCCGGCAGGCCGGTGGCCTTCCGCACCACGGACGTGTTCCTGCGGTGCTTCGGCCTGTCCAGTCTGGAAGATCTGCCCCCGGTGCGAGGCACGGAAAGTGAGGCGGCCCAATGAGCGTTCTGTGGAGTGTTCTCGCTGGTATCGGTACGGTGCTGCTGTTCCTCTTAAAAGGAGTGGGCATCCTGCTGCTGGTGGTGCTGGTGTTGGGTCTGCTGCTCATGTTCTGCCCCTTCTGCGCCGATGTACAGTGGGCGGAGGGCATCTTTCAGGTAAAGGCCGGTGCACTGGGCATCACCTTCCCGGTGTTCCGGTATCCCGCGCCGGAAAAGCCGGAGAAAAAGAAAAAAGAAAAAAAGAAGAAAGCGTCCGGCGCACAGAAGCCCAAAAAAGAAACCCCGCCCCGCCAGAAGGCGAAGCTGACCCTGCAGATCGTCTGCACCATCTTAAAAGGGGCGGGAAAGCTTACCCGGGCCATCATCGGCTCCCTGCGCTTCACCCGGATCGATGTTGTCCTCGGTGTCCGGGGGGATGACCCTGCTGAGGCTGCCCGCAGCTATGGCAGGATGAACGCCTGGCTCTACCCGACGCTGGGTTTCCTGGACCGGTTCCTCTATCTGGACTTCGAGCAGCTCCGGCTCCTGCCGGATTTCGGCAGCGCCGAGCCCACCGTAAAGGATCACGTCTCCTTCCGGGTCACGGCCCGGGCCTACGCCATCGTTTTCACGCTTCTGCGCGTTCTGTATGCGTTCTGGCGCGAAAAGGTACTGGACGTTTTTATCTAGCTCGGGTATAATATTTTTGTATGGTGCGTCCGCGTCCCGGCCCGTACAGGGCAGGGAAGTGGTTCCGTGGGAGCGGTGTTTCGCTCCCCGATATAGAAGTAAGGAGGCCGAATTTTATGGCTGAGCATCCCATTCAAAACCTGATGAACGTTACAATGGACAAGATCCGTCAGATGGTGGATTCCAACACCATCGTCGGCAAGCCCATCACCACCGATGACGGCACCACCATCCTGCCGGTGTCCAAGGTGAGCTTCGGCTTTGCCTCTGCCGGCACCGATTTCGACGGCAAGAACGCCGCCAACAAGGATCTGTTCGGCGGCGGCTCCGGCGCGGGTGTCAATATCCAGCCCGTGGCATTCCTGGTGGTCAAGGACGGCTGTGTTCGCACCATCCAGCTCTCTGACGGCAACAACACCGTGGACCGCGCCCTGACCATGATCCCCGAACTGGTGGAAAAGGTCAGCACACTCATTAAAAAGGACGAGCCTGCTGCTCCGCTGGAATCGAAAGCAGAGTAAGTCGTAAGGGACGGCGGGGAGTTTCGTGAGCAAGTGTCCGCTGGGGTGGGACCCTGTTGCCGCAGGCAATAGGGCGGGCGATGGAATGGCCCGTTTCACTTGCGAGGGAAAGCTCCCCGTTGGCCCGGAAACCAAGCCGTAACTGCAAGAATCCAACTTGCAGTTTTTTCAGCGCATGCTCCGGCGTGCGTTTTTGAGCGCCGGGAGGCGCACAAGGAGTTTTATTATGGCAGAAGAACGTATTCAGAAGATTATGGCCGAGCAGGGCTTGTGCTCCCGCCGCGCGGCCGAGCAGATCATTGCCGAGGGCCGTGTCAAGGTCAACGGCCACCCCGTCAAGGTGGGCGACAAGATGGACCCCAACCGGGATGTGCTGCATGTGGATGACGAGCGCATCTACATCCAGAAGAACCAGCAGCTCTACTATCTGGCCCTGTACAAGCCCCGCGGCTATGTGACCACCGCCAGCGATGAGCTGGGCCGCAAGACCGTTATGGAGCTGGTCAGCGATATCCCCGCCCGCCTGTACCCGGTGGGCCGCCTGGACAAGGACAGCGAGGGCCTGCTGCTGATGACCAACGACGGTGCCTTTGCGCAGGCTGTCACCCATCCGTCGGGCGGCATCTCCAAGCTGTACCGCGTCACCGTGCAGCCCCGGGCCGATGAGAGCCAGATCCTGAAGATGAGCTCCGGCGTTGTTCTGGACGATGGCACCAAGACCATGCCCTGCACCATCAACGTCGTCACCGATGAGCCCGGCCGCACCGTGATGGAGATGACCCTGAAAGAGGGCAAGAACCGCGAAATCCGCCGCATGTGCGAGGCCGTTGGTCTGGAGGTCGTCCGCCTGAAGCGCAACGCCGAGGGCGTGGTCAAGCTGGGAATGCTCAAGCCCGGCACCTATCGTGAACTGACCAAGGCAGAGGTCAACGGTCTGCGTGCCGCCGCCGCCAAGGGCCGCGCCCAGACCCGCAGCGCATCGCTGCAGTCCAAGGCTGCCGCCCGCCGCCCCAAGGGCCCTGTGGGCAGCGGCAATGCCCCCGCAAAACGGAGAAAGTGATCGTTTTTTCAGCTTTTACGGCGCAAAAACCGTCTGATCCTGGAAAAGATTGTGAAATTTTTCCGCAAAATGGGCCTTTCAGCCCTTGTGAACGCTCTCAAAATAAGGTATAATGATACTAATTTTGAAAGCTCAAAATAAAAAGCTCAAAATAGAAAAGCAGGAGGTCTTACCATGGCTTCAAAGAGTAACAAAGGAGAAATCCTCGCCAAGTTTTTCGATGACGGGGAGTATACCGCACTGTTTGCGGACGGCGCAGTGAGTGCTGCCTGCGGCTATGCGGCTGGTCAGCAGGCTTATGCTGTTTACCAGAACGGCGAGGCTGTCTCTGTCAAGGACGTTGAGAAGAACATCAAGGTCCTGGAGATGGCTGCTCAGACCGGCTGCCCGGTGGTCACGTTCTACAACTCTGTCGGCGCTAAGCTGGCTGAGGGTCTGGACGTTCTGACCGCCAGCGCCAAGCTGAACGCCACCATCGCCAAGGTTTCCGGTGTCATCCCCCAGATCGCAGTCGTCACCGGCGTGTGCGGCGGCACCAGCGCACTGAGCGCTGCCAATGCTGACGTGTGCGTCATGGCTGAGGATGCAGAGCTGTTCTTCACCGCTCCGTTCACCTCCGCCGCCAAGGGCGACAAGGTCCCCGGCGCAGGCACTGCCGAGGCTGCTGCCAAGGCTGGTGTGGCTGCCATCGTGGCTGCCAACGCTGAGGAAGCTGCCGAGAAGGCTGCCCACATCGTGGGTCTGCTGCCCGCCAACAACCTGACCGGCCCCGCCATCTTCGAGTTCGAGCAGCCCACCAGCGTTCTGACCGCCGGTGCTGCTCCCGAGAAGGCTGCCGCTGCCCTGATCGACAAGGACAGCGCTGTGGAGCTGTACGCAGGCTTCGGCAAGCACGTCTACACCGCATTCGCAACCATCGGCGGCAACGCTGTGGGTATTGTGGCCACCGGTGAGACCCTGTGCCACAACTGCGTGGCCAAGGCTTCCCGCTTTGTCCGCCTGTGCGATGCTTTCAGCGTGCCCGTGCTGACCATCGTCAACACCAACGGCTTTGCACCCAGCACCACCGATGACATCGCAGGCGGCATCCGTGAGGCTGCCCGTCTGGCTGCTACCTATGCCGATGCTACCACTGCCAAGGTGGCTCTGCTGTCCGGCAAGGCTGTGGGCCCTGTCTACACCGCTCTGGCCAACGCTGACCTGAAGATCGCCGTCAACGGCTGCACCGTCAGCGCTCTGGAGCCCAACGCTGCCGTCTCCGTCCTGTACAAGGCTGAGATCGACGCTTCCGACAACATCATTGCCGCCACCAACGCCAAGGCTGCCCAGTACACCGCTGAGGTGTGCAGCGCTGCCAACGCCGTTGCCGCCGGTGCCGCTGATATGACCTGCGACGCTGCCAACGCCCGTGCAAGCGTGGTTGCCGCCTTTGAGCTGCTGAGCACCAAGCGTGCCGCCCGCCTGCCCAAGAAGCACGGCAACATGGCTCTGTAAGCGGTTCCGGAACGTAAACCGTACATCGAATCCATACATTGATTTTGTTCAGGAGGATCCTTCCATGAAGTACTACAATATTACCGTCAATGGCGTTGCTTACAGCGTTTCCGTTGAGGAGACCGCCGCAGGCGCTGCTCCCGTTGCAGCTCCCGCTGCTCCCGCCGCACCCAAGGCTCCGGCTGCTCCTGCTGCCGCTCCCAAGGCTGCTGCTCCCGCCGGTGCTGCCGGTGCCGTCACCGTCAAGGCTCCCATGCCCGGCAACATCCTGGATGTCAAGGTCGCAGCCGGTGCTTCCGTCAAGGCCGGTGACGTGCTGGTCATCCTCGAGGCCATGAAGATGGAGAACGAGATCGTTGCTCCTCAGGATGGCACTGTGGCCTCCGTCAACGTCAACAAGGGCGACACCGTCAACTCCGGTGACGTTCTGGTTTCCATGAACTGAGAACTGAGGAAGAGGTGACAACCATGGCCAAAAAGCCGATCAAGATTACGGAAGTCGTCCTGCGTGATGCTCACCAGTCTCTGCTGGCCACCCGTATGACGATGGATGAGATGCGTCCTATCCTGCCCGAAATGGATAAGATCCCTTACTTCTCTGTCGAGTGCTGGGGCGGCGCTACCTTTGATAGCTGCATCCGCTTCCTCGATGAGGATCCCTGGGAGCGTCTGCGCATCCTGCGCAAGGAGCTGCCCCACCAGAAGCTGCAGATGCTGTTCCGCGGCCAGAACATGCTGGGCTACCGCCCCTACGCCGATGATGCTGTCGAGTACTTTGTGCAGAAGTCTGTTGCAAACGGCATCGATGTCATCCGCATCTTCGACGCACTGAACGATCCCCGCAACCTGCAGACCGCCATCAAGTCTGCCAACAAGGAAGGCGCACATGTTCAGGGCTGCATCAGCTACACCCTGAGCCCCGTGCACAACAACGAGTACTTTGCAGCCTACGCCAAGACCCTGGAGGAGATGGGTGCAAACTCCATCTGCATCAAGGACATGGCTGGTCTGCTCACCCCCTATACCTGCTATGATCTGGTCAAGAAGCTGAAGGAGACCGTCAGCATCCCCGTGGATATCCACAGCCACTACACCGCAGGTCTGGCTTCCATGTCCATCCTCAAGGGCATCGAGGCAGGTGCTGATATCATCGATACTGCCATGAGCCCCCTGAGCCTTGGCACCAGCCACATGCCCACCGAAAGTCTGGTCGCTGCCCTGCAGGGCACCGACTACGACACCGGTCTGGATCTGAAGCAGCTGAACGTTGTCCGCGCTTACTTTGCAAAGCTGCGCGAGAAGTACATCGCCAACGGCCAGATCAGCCCCAAGAGCCTGGGCGTGGATGCCAACACCCTGCTGTATCAGGTGCCCGGCGGCATGTTCTCCAACATGCTCAAGCAGCTGAAGGATGCAGGCAAGGAAGATAAGCTGGACGAAGTGCTGGCTGAGATCCCCCGCGTTCGTGAGGACGCAGGCTATCCTCCGCTGGTCACCCCCACCAGCCAGATCGTTGGCACGCAGGCTGTGTTCAACGTCATCCTGGGCGAGCGCTACAAGATGGTCACAAAGGAGTTCAAGGGCCTGGTTCACGGCGATTACGGCAAGACTCCCGCTCCCATCAGCCCCGAGTTCACTAAGAAGATCCTGGGCAACGAGCAGCCCATCACCTGCCGCTTTGCCGACACCCTGGCTCCCGAGATGGACAAGCTGAAGGCTGAGGCTGCCAAGTGGGCAACGCAGGAAGAGGATGTTCTGACCTACGCAATGTTCCCGCAGGTCGCACCCAAGTTCTTCGAGAAGCGCAATGCCAAGAAGCAGGGCGTGGACGCTGACCACGCTGATTACACCAATCAGTCTCACCCTGTCTAAATCATAATACCAGAAGGGGCTGTTGCACCGTTTGATGCAGCAGCCCCTTCTTTTTGTTTTTATTTGTACTCCCGCAGGTCTCAATTGTTCTTGCCATTCTCGGCCTTCATGGCGTTGTAGCCGATCAGCACGGTCCAGACATAGGCGCAGGTCTTGGGGATCATCAGCATACCGATCATGGGGTTGACATCTGCCCACAGCACCACCGGGAGATAGAAGCCGAAGCTCAGCACGATGGTCAGCCACATCCAGCGGAAAGCCTGATCCTTGTGTTCCTTGGCACTGTGGTAGAACAGCACGATGATCAGCAGGCCCAGCAGTGCAAAGGGGATGTTGCGCAGGATGCCCCAGGTCAGCGGGGTGTGGTTGGTCAGCCACTGGTTCTGCGGCATCATGCACAGCACGATGCGCACAGCAGAAAGGGCGTACACGGCAATGGTCAGATCCTTCTGGCCCTCGATCTGGTAGCGCTTGCGCCAGACGTAGTACAGCAGTACATAGAACACAGTCATGGTTACGGAGGTGATCCACTTGCCCAGGCCCAGAGGCACAGCGTAGTTTTCCAGGCCGGTGGTGCACAGTGCCAGGGCACGGGGCACCAGATGGAAGGAGTCACCTGCGCCCAGCACCACGGCCATCAGACCGAACAGGCGGAACTGGGTGCCAGCCTTGCTGCCGCGGATCATGCGGATGCCCAAAGTCAGCACGGTGACCAGATAGAAGATGTCGAAAACGGTCTCAATGATTGCTCTCATAAAAATGTTGCTCCTTTACGGTTGGTTTGCTGCTCTATCGCGATCCGGCCAGCGATTGCCGGCCGGACTGCATCGTTGTGATGTGCAGGCTGCCGTGGGTGGAGTGCTGGGGGGAGATGTCCCGCATCACTCAATATGAACGCTGTTCACTTTTGGCCGTAAAAAACTCCCACAAGACTGTGGGATGTTTTTTACACTTCATAAATGGTCCTGCGGATGATCTCCAATACCGTTATGGGGTCAAAATCCTGCTGCACCACGGCAGAAAGCATGAGGGAGAAGAGGATGCCCGCGAATTTCTGGCGGCTGAACTCCTCAGTAAATGCGTCTGGCCGGATCTTTTTGTCCCTGGTCAGCACCATGGTCAGCGCATCCAGGATGTGCTGCCAGGTCTGCCGCATCTGCTGCTTGCCATCGGCGGTATCCTGCCGCACAAAGCCAAGCGCGTGGTGGGTGAAGAAGCCGGGGTATTGCTCAGAACCGTACTCCATCTGCCGGTACATCCAGCGGATGCAGGAGAGGGTATCCTCAAACACCGCCGGGTCGTCCGGGTGGCGGAAGATATCGCTCCAGATGCTTTCCACTGCCGCACTCACCAGTTCGGTCTTGGAACCGAAGTAGTTGTAGATGCACCCCACGGATACCCCGCAGGCTGCTGCCACTGCACGGATGTTGACCGCTTCCCATCCATTCTGCTGGATGAGGACCCGGCTCGTTTTCAGGATCTCCTCCTTGGACGTTGCCATCGGATTCGTGTGACCACCCCCTCAACATGAACACTGTTCACGATGCGTAGTATAGCGCTGTTCCTGCCCCTTGTCAAGGGGGTAAAATAGATTTTTTTCGCCGCATTGCTTGCAAAAAAAGGGGCGGCAGAGTAAAATATATAGTATATGTATCGTAACATGGGTCTGTGTGCCCCAAAGCGGATACATATACGAAGAATGTCCGCAGAAAACCCTTTGGAATACGAGGAAAAAAGCATGATTTTGAGCATGACCGGTTTTGGCCGGGGAACTGCTGTGCGCAATGGCCGTGAGATCACGGTGGAGCTGCGCAGCGTCAATTCCCGGTACTTTGAGTATTCTTCCCGGATGCCCCGCACCTGCAGCTATCTGGACAGCCGCCTGAAAAAGCAGCTGAACGAGCGGGTGACCCGCGGCAAGGTAGAACTGAGCCTGACGGTGCAGACCGTGGATGCCGCCGATACCGTGGTGGCTGTGAATCAGGAGCTGGCCAAGAGCTACCAGCAGGCCCTGCGGGACCTGTCTGAGACGCTGGAGGTCAAGAACGATGTGACCGCCGGGATGATCGCCCGCTTTCCCGATGTGCTGACCACCCGCCACGCCGATGTGGATGAGGAGCAGCTGTGGGAGGATGTCTCCGCTGTCACCGCCCAGGCACTGGACCGCTTTGTGGAGATGCGCGCCGCTGAGGGTGCCAAGATGAAGGCTGACGTGGAGAACCGCCTGCGCTTTCTGGAAGAATGCGTGGGCCGGGTGGAGACCCTGAGCGCCGGCCGGGTGGAAAACTACACCAACCGCCTGTACGAAAAGCTCAAGGTCATTCTGGAGGACCGGAACATCGATGATGCCCGTGTCCTGACCGAGGCCGCCATCTTTGGCGACAAGACCGCCGTGGATGAGGAGACCGTCCGCCTGCGCAGCCACATCGCCCAGTACCGCTCCATTCTGGAGCTGGACGAGCCCGTGGGCCGCAAGCTGGATTTCCTGACCCAGGAGCTGAACCGTGAGACCAATACCATTGGTTCCAAGTGTCAGGATCTGGATATCACCCGCATCGTGGTGGATATGAAGGCGGAGATCGAGAAGATCCGTGAGCAGATCCAGAATCTGGAGTAAACCCTGAGATTCAGATGGTTCGGAGGAAAAGATGAAACTGATCAACATCGGCTTTGGCAATCTGGTCAGCGCGGGCCGGGTGGTGGCTGTGGTCAGCCCCGATTCTGCCCCGGTCAAGCGTCTGGTCAAGGAAGCGCGGGAGCGGGGGATGCTCATTGATGCGTCCTATGGCCGCAGCACCCGCGCCGTCCTCATCATGGACTCCGACCACGTTGTCCTTTCAGCCCTTCAGCCCGAAACGGTGGCCAGCCGTGCCGCCGGTCAGGCCGAGGGCAAAACAGTGACAGAAGAGGAGCAGTAAGACCATGGAAAATGAAAAATATCTGTTTGTCGTTTCCGGTGCCGCCGGTACCGGAAAGGACAGTGTGGTCAGCGCTTTGCGCAAGGCCCACCCCGAGATCGAAAAAACGGTTTCTGCTACCACCCGTTCCCCCCGCCCCGGGGAGCAGGAAGGGGTAGACTACTACTACCGCACCAAGGAGCAGTTCCAGCAGCTCATCGATCAGGATGAGGTCGTGGAACACAACTTCTTCAACGGCAACTACTACGGCACCCTGAAGGAAGAGGTCAACAAGCGGCTGAACGCGGGCAAGCTGGTGGTTATGGTCATCGATGTGCATGGCGCGGCCAATATCCGCCGCATGTATCCCGGTGCCACCACCATCTTCCTGCTGCCCCCCTCCACCCAGGAGCTGGAGCGCCGCCTGCGCGGCCGCGGCACCGAGACCGAGGAGAGCATCCGGGAGCGCCTGGAGATCGCCCGCAATGAGCTGGCCCAGCAGGATAAATTCACCCTCAAGCTGGTCAACGACGAGGTGGATGCCTGCGCCGCCAGACTCTATGATGTCATCTGCCGGCGTGCGGGCCTGACCCGCTAAAACGCTTTGAAGGAGCTGCCTGAATGCCCAAAACGGTAGGCGTTGCAGTGAGCAACGCGACCTTTCATTTCGACAAACTCTATACCTATGCCGTCATGCCCGACCAGCAGGATACCGTCCGGCTGGGCAGCATGGTGCTGGTGCCCTTCGGGCGGGGGAGCCGTGCCCGGATGGGTGTGGTGCTGGCCTGCGATGCCGAACCGGAGAGCGCAAAGCTCAAGTTCCTGTTCGATGTGGCCCCGGCCTCTGCCTGCCTCACCCCGGAGCTGCTGCGGCTGGTGCACTTTTTGAAGGAGCGCACCTTCTGCACCTACTACGAGGCCGTCAAGGCGGTCATCCCCTACGGCGCGCAGTACAAGCCCACCGTGGCGGAGGACGGCGTGACCCCGGTGCTTCAAAAGCAGCTCGTCCGCCACACGGAAAATGCCTACAAGCTGGTGGGTACGCTGCCTCCAAAGCCCAGGCCGACCGCCAAGCAGCTGGCCGCAGTGGCCCTGCTGGCCGGGGGTGAGCGCACCCTGTCTGCATTGGAGGAAAAGGGCATCAGCCGGGCAGTGCTGGACAACCTCTGCGCCAAGGGCGTGCTGGAATGCAGCAAGGTGAACAAATCCATCGACCTGTATTCTTCCATCCCGCTGAAGAACGAGCCCATTCTTCTCACGGAGGAGCAGCAGGCCGCCTATAACGCGCTGCTGCCCGGGTTGGAGGATGCAGCCCCGCACTCGGCCTTGCTCTACGGCGTGACCGGCAGCGGCAAAACGCTGGTGTTCCTGAAGCTCATCGAGCACTGCCTGCAGATGGGCCGCCGGGCGCTGGTGCTGGTGCCTGAGATCAGCCTGACCCCCCAGATGATCCTGCGGCTGAAAAGCCAATTTGGCAAGCGGGTGGCCGTGCAGCATTCCGCCCTCAACCACACCGAGCGCCTGCTCCAATGGCAGATGATCCAGGACGGCGGCGCGGATATCGTGGTGGGCACCCGCAGCGCGATCTTCTCCCCGCTGGAAAACATCGGCCTTGTCATCATTGATGAGGAGCAGGAACACACCTACCGCTCCGAATCCGCGCCCCGCTACTCGGCCCACGAGGTGGCCCGGCAGCGCGCGGCGGAGAACGGGGCCCTGCTCCTGCTGGCCAGCGCCACCCCCAGCACCGAGAGCTATTATGCCGCCCAGCATGGCCGCACCCAGCTGGTGTGCCTGACCAAACGCTATGGCGGCAACCCGCTGCCCAAAGTCCAGATCGTGGATATGCGGGCCGAGCTTGCCTCCGGCAACCCCCGGGAGATCAGCCTTGCCATGGAGGATGCCATCCGGCACAACCTTGAGGCAGGCAAGCAGACCATTCTGCTGCTCAACCGCCGGGGTTACCAGACCGTGGCCCAGTGCGAGGACTGCCGCGAGGTGCTCAAGTGCCAGAAGTGCAGCGTGCCCATGGTCTACCACAAATCGGCCCACAAGCTGCTCTGCCATTACTGCGGCAGCCAGCTGGACCCGCCCCCTGCCAGATGCCCCGCCTGCGGCGGAAAACTGCAGTACCGGGGCTTTGGCACCCAGAAGGCCGAGGAGGAGCTGGCAAAGCTCTTTCCGGAGGCCCGCATCCTGCGGATGGATCAGGATACCACCGCCGCCAAGGATGCCCACGAAAAGCTGCTGGCAAAGTTTGCCCGGCATGAATATGACATCATGGTGGGCACCCAGATGGTGGCTAAGGGGCTGGATTTCGAGGATGTGACGCTGGTGGGCGTGCTGGGCATCGATTCGCTCCTGTTCGCCCAGGGCTTCCGGGCTTATGAGACCGTGTTCAGCCTCGTCACGCAGGTGGTGGGCCGGAGCGGCCGGGCAAAAGACCCCGGCTTTGCCATCATCCAGACCACCGACCCGGACAACCCGGTGCTCAACCTTGCCGCCGCGCAGGACTACGACGCGTTCTTCGAGCAGGAGATCGCCTACCGGAAGCTGGGGCTTTATCCGCCCTTCTGCGGGCTCTGCGTTGTGGGCTTTGCCGGGCCAAAGGAGAGCGAGGTGGCCCGGGCTTCCGCCCGCTTTGCGGCCCTGCTGGGCCGGCAGGCGGCCAAACAGCCCGACCTGCCCTTGCGGGTGCTGGGCCCCACCCCCGGCAGCATTGAAAAGATCAACGATTTCTACCGCTATAAACTCACCGTCAAGTGCCGCAACGACCGCCGTTTCCGGGACCTCATCCGGGAAACGCTGACCCTCTACGAGCAGGAAAAGCTGCCCAGCAAGGCCACCGTTGTGGTCGATCTGCACTCGGACGGGGATATATAAAAGGAGCTGTGGCAATGGCAAAAATCATGCTCAACGACCTTCTGCGGTTTGACACCGCTGAGGTTCCGAATGTCCGCGTGAAGTTCAATGTTTGTGACGGTACCGACGACCCGCTGGAACTCTACAAGACGAATCCCGACTGGGTGAACGTGTATTGGCTGCTGGGTCATAAAAAAAGCCGTGATTTCAGCGTGGGGCAGACGGCAATCTGCCTGCTCAAATTCAGGCAGGATAAGTGGCTGCTGACCACTATTAAAAAAATCACCGGCCTGCGTGACGTGATCGAGGATGTGGGATATGATGCCGACGAGCGGAAAGAGTACGAACAGTATTTTGGCCGTGTGGTGGTGGAGTATCACAACGACTGCCGGAGACTGAGCCGGAAGTATGAAACGGTTATGGATGAACTGGAAGTTGTCGAGATATTGAACGAGCAGTATACCGGCGACGAGTTTCCCGGGTACGAGAATGTCCGGGTGAGTTATCCGGTACTGAAAAACATCGTGGACCGCCAGCTTTCTGGCTGGGTCAATGCCCTGAAGAACCAGAAGGCCGTCTATCTCATCACTGACACAAAGACCGGCAAGCTGTATGTGGGGTCTGCAACGTCTCAGACCGGGATGCTGCTGCAACGATGGTCGAACTACGTTGCCGACGGCCACGGCGGAAACGTCGAGCTGCGGGAGCTGATAAAGCAGAATGGGTTCGATTATATAAAAGAAAATTTTCAGTATTCCATCCTTGAGAATTACAATGCAAGAATGGATGATGAATATATCCTGAAGCGGGAATCGTGGTGGAAAGAGACCCTTTGCACCCGAACCCACGGCTACAACAAAAACTAATGATTTTATTGGAGGTACCACTATGGCTATCCGCAATATCGTAAAAGAGGGCGACCCCATCCTGAACAAGGTCTGCCGCCCCGTGACCAACTTTGACGACCGCCTTGCCACCTTGCTGGATGACATGCGGGAGACGATGATCGCCGCCGACGGCGTGGGTCTGGCAGGCCCTCAGGTGGGCATGCTGCGCCGCGTCTTCGTGGTGTGGGACACCACCGATGCCCCCGAGGAGATCCCCGAGGATTATGAGTACAAGTTCATCGACTTCGTCAACCCCGAGATCCTGGCTGTTTCTGAGGATGAGGAGACCGCCTACGAGGGCTGCCTGTCCTTCCCCGGCCACAACGGTGCCGTGACCCGTCCCGTTGCCGTCAAGGTGCGTGCGCAGGACCGCAACGGCAACTGGTTCGAGCTGGAGGCCGAGGATCTGCTGGCCCGCTGCATCCAGCACGAGAATGACCATCTGGACGGCGTCACCATCATGGAGTCCAGCGAATATTTCTACGAGGACACCGAGGAAGGCAAAAAGGCTGCCCGTGAAGCGAAAGGAAACAACTGATGCGCATTCTGTTCATGGGAACCCCGGATATCGCCGCGGAGTGCCTGAAGGCCCTGTATGCCGCCGGTCACGAGATCTGCGGCGTGTACACCCGGCGGGATAAGCCGGTGGGCCGCAAGCAGGTGCTCACCGCGCCCCCGGTCAAGGAAGTTGCTCTGGAGCATGAGACCCCCGTGTTCCAGCCCCGCACCCTGCGGGACGGCAGCGAGGATGCCAACATCCGGGCGCTGGCCCCTGACCTCATCGTGGTGGTGGCCTACGGCTGCATCCTGCCCAAATCCGTGCTGGAAGCTCCGAAGTATGGCTGCATCAACCTGCATGTGTCCCTGCTGCCCAAGTACCGCGGCAGCGCCCCTGTGCAGTGGGCTGTTCTGAACGGCGACACCGAGACCGGCGTTTCCATCATGCAGATGGACGAGGGGCTGGACACCGGCGATGTGCTGGTCTGCGAGAAGATCGCCATCGGCCCGGAGGAGACCAGCGGCGAGCTGTTCGACCGGGTCACCGCCGTAGGTGCCCGCGTCCTCTGTGAGGCGGTGCCCGCCATGGAAGCTGGCACCCTCAAGCCCCAGCCCCAGCAGCATGAGAATGCCACCCTGGCCCCCATGCTGGACAAGGAGCTGGCAGAGTTCAGGCTGACCGATACTGCTGCGCACATCCACAACTGGGTGCGCGGCATGAACCCCTGGCCCATGGCCTGGTTCGTGACCGCAGGCGGCAAAAAGGTCAAGGTGACTGAGTGCCGCGTGGCTGCCTCCGACGGTGAGGCTCCCGGCACGGTGCTTTCCACAAAGCCCCTGACGGTGGCCTGTGCCGATGGCGCGGTCCAGCTGCTCCATGTGGTGCCTGAGGGCAAAAAGCCGATGGATGGCACCTCCTTTGCGGCCGGTCTGCGCCTCAAAGCGGGGGATACCCTCTGATGGCGGCCAATCCACGGGCAGCGGCAGTGGCTGCACTGGTCCGGCAGGAGCAGGACGGCTTCTCAAACCTTGTGCTGGATGCCGAACTCCGCCGTCAGAAATTGGAGGGCCGGGATAAGGCCTTTGCCGGTGCCATCTTCTACACCGTGCTGGAACATCAGGGCACGCTGGATTTCATTCTGGAACAGTTCCTGCCCAAGGGCCTTGCCAGGCTGGACCCGCAGGTGCGCGAGATCCTGCGGGCCGCGCTGGCGCAGGCCCGCTATATGCAGGTGCCGGTGTCGGCGGCGGTGAACGAGGCTGTCAAGCTGACCCGCACCTTCAAAAAGGCGAGTGCGTCCGGGCTGGTCAATGCCGTCCTGCGCAAGGCCTGCAATTATGATCTGGAAACTGCCCGCTTCCGGAACGAGACCCAGCGCCTCATGGTGCTGGGCTCTGCGGGGCAGGATGTGGCAGAGTTTCTGCGCACCCATTACCCCGAGGAAGCGCTGGGCATCCTGACCCACACCGCCGACGGCGGCTGCACCAGCCTGCGGGCCAACTGCCTGAAAATGGATGCCGCGGCCCTCTGCGAAAAGCTGCTGGAAAGCGGCGTGAAGAGCGTGCAGCCCGGCCTTGTGCCCGGCAGCGTGCTGGCAAAGTTTGAGGGCAGCCCGGCGGAGCACCCGCTCTTCAAGGAGGGCTGTTTCCATGTGGAGGGGCAGGCCAGCCAGCTGGCAGCCCTCTGTGTGGAGGCAAAGCCCGGCGATACCGTGATCGACCTCTGCGCGGCACCCGGCGGTAAAACGCTGCTGCTGGCCGAGGAGATGCAGGGGCAGGGCGCACTGTACAGCTGCGATGTGGCAGAGCACCGGGTCGGGCTCATCCGGAACGCTGTGGAACGGATGGGCTTTGCCCATGTCACCGCCCTCTGCAATGATGCTACCCGCCCCAACCCCAAGCTGCCCGCCGCAGACCGCATTCTGGTGGATGCCCCCTGCAGCGGCCTGGGCATTCTGGCAAAAAAGCCGGATATCCGCTATAAGACGCTGGAAAAAGCACGCCACGATGAATTATTGGCCACCCAGTCGTCCATTCTGGACACAGCAGCCGCTCTGCTGAAAGCGGGCGGGCGGCTGGTTTACTCCACCTGTACCATCGACCCCGCTGAGAACGAGGAGCAGGTGGCGGCATTCCTTGCCCGCCACCCGGAGTTCCGGGTGGTTCGGCCCGCTGTGGCGTTCCCTGACGGAATGACAGTGGGGGAGCACGGGGCGCTCTCGGTGCCCACCCGCACCGGGATGGACGGCTTTTTCCTCTGCGCCATGCAGAAAACGCAATGAACCCGCCGTCCGGTTCGTATTGATTCATAGGAGAATACCATGGAACAAAAACGCTGTATCTCTTCCCTGACGCTGGCCGAGCTGACCGCTGCGCTGAAAGCCATGGGTCAGCCGGGCTTCCGGGCAAAGCAGATCTTCCACTGGGTGCACCAGAAGCTGGTCACCGAGTTTTCTGCCATGACCGACCAGCCCAAGACCCTGCTGGCAAAGCTGGAAGAGCAGTTTTACATTGCTGCCCCCAAGATCGAGCGCCGGCAGGAAGCCAAGGACGGCACCGTGAAATATCTGCTGCGGATGGCCGACGGCAACTGCATCGAGACCGTTGTCATGCGCTACCACTACGGCAACACGGTCTGCGTCTCCACGCAGGTGGGCTGCCGGATGGGCTGCCGCTTCTGTGCCTCCACCCAGGCAGGCCGGGTGCGCAACCTGGAAGCCGGTGAGATCTGCTCTGAGATCTATACCGCCCAGAAGGACATCGGGGAGCGCATCTCCCACATCGTCCTCATGGGCATCGGGGAGCCGCTGGATAATTTTGACGAGGTCATGCGCTTCCTTGAGAACATCTCCTCCCCGGAGGGCGTGAACATCGGAATGCGCAACATCAGCCTTTCCACCTGCGGTCTGGTGCCCAAAATTGACCAGCTGGCGGAGAAAAAGCTGCAGCTGACCCTTTCGGTCTCCCTGCACGCCCCCAACAACGAGATCCGCAGCGGCATGATGCCGGTCAATGATGCCTACCCCGTGGAGGTGCTGATGCCCGCCGTCCGCCGCTATCAGGAGACCACGGGCCGCCGGGTCAGCTTTGAGTATTCGATGGTGCGCGGTGTCAATGATTCCGATGCCTGTGCCAGACAGCTGGCCGACCTCATCCGGGGCATGGGTGCTCATGTAAACCTCATTCCCATCAACCCGGTGGACGGAAGCCCCTACTCAGCTACCGATGCCGCCAATGTCCAGCGCTTCCAGAAAAAGCTGGAGAGCCTGGGGGTCAACGCCACGGTACGCCGCCGTCTTGGCAGCGAGATCAGCGCCGCCTGCGGCCAGCTGCGCCGGGACGAAATGAATGGTAAGGCGTAAATCGCAAGAGGAGAAGCCTATGAAACTAGCAGGAAAAACGGATGTGGGCCGCGTCCGGCAGGAAAATCAGGATGATTACCGTGCCGGGGAGCTGCCTGGCGGTGCTGTCTGGGCACTGGTGTGTGATGGTATGGGCGGTGCCAAAGGCGGCCGCGAGGCCTCACAGGGGGCCTGCAATGTCATCGAACAGGTGTTTCAGGAGCAGTACGCCCAGTGCGGAGCAGGGCAGGAGGGAGCTTTTTTGAAAAAGGCCCTCATCAGTGCCAACCGCTATGTGTTCAACAAAGCCGCCCACGAGGAATCGCTGGCCGGTATGGGCACCACGGCGGTCTGCGCACTGGTGCGGGGCGGGGAAGCCACCCTCTGCCACGCGGGCGATTCCCGCGCCTACCTCTGCCGGGGCGGTAAACTGACCCAGCTCACCCACGATCACTCCTATGTGCAGGAGCTGGTGGACTGCGGTACCATCACGGAGGAGGAGGCCGAGCACCATCCCCAGAAGAACATCATCACCAGGGCGCTGGGCGTGGATTACCGGCTGGAGCCGGAGGTCACTTCGGTGCAGCTGCAGGCAAAGGATCTGCTGCTGCTCTGCTCGGACGGCCTGACCAACATGGTGCCGGTGGAGCAGATGGAGCAGCTACTGGCGCAGGGCCCGTTCTACGATCTGCCCGACCGGCTGGTGGATGCCGCCAACGAGAACGGCGGCTCCGACAACATCACCGCCCTGCTGCTGGCTGTGGAACCTACGGAGGTGCACCATGGATAACCTGATCGGCAAAACGCTGGACGGCCTGTACACGGTGCGGGAACTCATCGGCACCGGCGGCATGGCCAATGTCTACAAGGCCGTTGTGGGGCCGGGCGGCCCGGTGCCGGAGGGCACGGTCGTGGCCGTTAAGGTGCTGCGGCAGGAGCTCATGCACGACCCTGACCTTGTGCGCCGTTTCAAGAACGAGTCCAAGGCCATCTCGCTGCTCAACCACCCCAACATTGTCAAGGTGTATGATGTCTCGGTGAGCGACCATCTGCAGTATATCGTCATGGAATATGTGGACGGCATGACCCTGCGCGAATATCTGAACGAGCGGGGCGGCAAGCTGACCAACCGGGAGACCGTCCACTTTATCTCTCAGATCCTGAAAGCGCTGGACCATGCCCACCACAACGGCGTGGTGCACCGGGACATCAAGCCCCAGAACATCATGCTGCTGGACAACGGCCAGCTGCGGATGATGGATTTTGGCATTGCCCGTATCTCCCGGGCCGAGAACCAGCTTTCGGGCGGCAAGGCCATGGGCAGCGTCCACTATATCAGCCCGGAGCAGGCCAAGGGCGATGAGACCGACTTCACCAGTGACCTCTATTCGGTGGGCGTGATGATGTACGAGATGCTCTCGGGGCATCTGCCCTTCGATGCCGATGACGTGGTGGAGGTGGCCATCAAGCAGATCTCGGATCAGCCCAGGAGCCTGCGGGAACTGGCTCCCTGGGTGCCGGTGGGGCTGGTGGAGATCACCGAGCGCGCCATGGCAAAGCGGCCCGAAAACCGCTACAAGAGCGCCGCTGAGATGCTGGAAGCCCTCAACGCCTATGTAGAGAACCCGGCCATCGTGTTCAACTACACCTATCTCCCCGATGAAATTCCTGAAAAGGTGGTGGAACCCCCTATGCCCAGAAAAGAATCCCGTCCGGAGCGCGGCAGTGCTCCGGCAAAAGGCAGAAAAAAGAAAAAGCGCACCGTGTTTCTGCCGGTGCTGTTTGGCATCACCGTGGCCTTTGCACTGGCCTGCGCGGCCTTGTGCTGGATGATCCTGAATGATTCCAGCTCCCTGATGGGGGAAAAGGCTGATGTGGTGCTGGCAGATTACAGCGGCATGACCCAGGATGAGGTCAACGCTTCCCAGCAGGTGGCATCCGGCCAGATCGTCATCAACTGGGAGCAGGCTTACAGCAACGATTACGCCGCCGGTTACGTCTACCGGCAGTCCCCGGTGGCGGGCCGCACCGTCCGCGAGGGCCAGAGCGTGACCCTGACCGTCAGCCTGGGCATCCAGTATGTCACCGTGCCGGATGTCTCTAACTATGTGCAGGCAGATGGTGAGCAGCAGCTCAAGGATCTGGGGGTCTCTGTCTTGATCACCCAGGCGGTGGAACCCAGCGTGGCCGCAGGCTCCATCATCCGCACCGAACCTGCTGCGGGCAGTCAGGTGGCTGCAGGCTCCACGGTGGTGGTCTATGTCAGCCGCCCGCAGGTCAACACCACGGCCAAGGTGCCTGCCCTGACCGGTCTCAAGAGCGTGAACGATGCCCGCTCCGTGCTGGTGCAGAACAAGCTGGGCCTTGGCAGCACCACCGAGCAGTACAGCGACCAGCCCGCCGGTACCATCATCGGCCAGAGCCCGGCGGCAGGCTCTACCGTCAAGGTGAACAGCCGTGTCAGCATTACCGTGAGCGCAGGCCCCGAGCCGGTGCCTGAGACCCCGGCTGAACAGCCGGGCAGCTCCTCCAGCGATTGGTGGAGCGGCCTGATCGGGGGCAGCTCTTCCAGCAGCGGCGATTCTTCCAGCAGTGAGGGCACCGGCCTGGGCGACTGGTGGAGCGCGCTGCTGTCCTGAGGGAGGAACGGATGAAGGGATATATCGTAAAAGGAATTGGCGGATTTTACTACGTCAAGACCGAAGAGGGTGTGATCGAGTGCAAGCCCCGGGGCATCTTCCGCAAACAGAAGATCACCCCCGTGGCGGGCGATGAAGTGACGCTGGAAACCGAGAACGGCGCGGCAGTCATTGCCGAGATCGCACCCCGCAAAAACGTGTTTGTCCGGCCGCCTGTGGCCAATCTGGATGTGCTGTTCCTTGTGGCCAGCACCACCCAGCCTACCCCCAGCACACTGGTGCTGGACAAGCTCTCGGCCATCGCCGTGGACAAGGGAGTGCAGCCCGTCATCGTCTGCACCAAGGCTGACCTTGGTGAGGTGGAGTTCCTGCGCAGCGCCTATGAAAGATCCACTCTGCCCTTCATTGCCATCCGCTACGACAGCGGGGAAGGGCTGGACGAGGTCAGGCAGTGGATCAGCGGGCGGCTCTGCGCCTTCTGCGGCAACTCCGGTGTAGGCAAATCGACCCTGCTGAACACCCTGCTGCCTCAGGCCGAGCGGGAGACCAGTGCCATCAGCCAGAAGCTGGGGCGCGGCCGCCATACTACCCGCGAGGTGACCATCTTTGAGGCCTTTGGAGGCCGCATTGCGGATACCCCCGGCTTTGCCAGCCTGGAAGCCAACCGCGCCGGGTTCATCCCCAAGGAGAATCTGGAGCACGCCTTCCCGGAGTTCGGACCCTACCTTGGGCAGTGTCAGTTCACCGGCTGCTCCCACCGCACGGAAAAGGGCTGTGCCATCCGTGCCGCTCTGGCCGAGGGAAAGCTCTCCCAGACCCGGTACGACAGCTACTGTGCCATGTATGAGGAAGTCAAGGATGTCAAGGACTGGCAGAGGAGGGGAATGTGATGCGCTGCGTGATCCTCTCGGCCTGCCCGGTCTCGCCGGAGCTGAAGCGTCTGCTCCGCCCCGATGACTTTATCATCGCCTGTGATGCAGGCTATCGCAACTGCGCGCCGCTGGGCTGCAAGCCCAATATCATCCTGGGAGATTTCGATACCGCGCCCTGTCCGGTGCAGCAGAACGACGATATCATCGTCCTGCCTCACGTCAAGGACGACACCGACACCGAATATGCCGCCAAGCTTGCCAGTGAGAAGGGCTTTACCGAGGTGCTTCTTCTGGGGGCGCTGGGCGGCAGGCGGATCGAGCATACCCTCTCGAATCTTGCCACCGGCCTTGGGCTGGAAGAACGGGGGGTGCGGGCAACGCTTCAGGATGAGCGCAGCCGCGTCACCTTTGTCCGCTCCGGCGAGACCCGTGCCTACCCGAAGGAGGAATTTTTCTATTTCTCCGCTTTCCCCATGGAGGGCAGGGCGGAGGGCGTGTGTGAGCGCGGTTCCTACTATGAGCTCACCGATGATGTGCTGGTGGCCGGTTATCCGCTGGGGGTCAGCAATGAGTATGCCGAAGGCTCAGACTGCATCACCATCTCCACCCGCAAGGGTGCGCTGGTGGTCGTGGAAACGGTGCCGGATACACCGATCCTGACCGGGAACAGGGCCTGAGCCGCACACTTTGCCGTCCTGCCGCTTATATTGTGGTATCACACCACGAAAGGCGGGAGAGCGATGCAGGTGGTCGTTATCAAAAGCCCGAAGTGTCTGCGCGGCGTTCTGCGCAGGCTGTTCGGCATCAAAAAAGGGTAAGAAAAATACCGGGGCAGGCGGCTGCTCCGGTATTTTTTGTGGCACATCATTCTTTTGTGGTATAGGTCAGATCCAGCACCGGGCCAAAGGGGTCAAAGATGAGGTTCTGGATGCCGGGTGCGATCAGCAGGCGCTTCTGCTGGGCAAACAGAGGGACCGCCACGGCATCGTTGAGCAGCTGGCGCTCACAATCGCCCAGCAGGCGGCAGCGGGAGCTTCCGGTGGCCTGGGTGCTGGCCTGCAGCTGGGTGGCATACAGGGAATCTGCATAGCCGGTCAGGCCGCCGCCCGCTGCGGTGAACTGGTTCAGCATGTTGTACACACTGCCGCCCTCGGCGCTGATGGGGGCCAAGGCGATGGTGTAGTCCCCCTCGGCCAGCCGTTTCGCAAAGGTCTCCTCATCCACCTCCTCTACGGAGAAGAAGAGGGAAAACTCCTTTTGCCACACGCCATTGATCTCCTCGGCGGCGCTGGTCACGCCGGAACCGGCAGGCACCATCAGGCTGACCTTGTTGAAGTCGGAGGTGGTCAGCGTCTGCCGCGCCGTGAGGTAGAGCGCCCGGGCATCCACCGCGGCGGGAGTCACATCCCCGGCGGTATCCCGGTAGTTCATGCCGTCCACAGTCAGGCCGTCCGGTACCAGACCGTTGGCGGCGGCATAGAGCCCGCCGTCCGGCACCTCGGCTGCACCCCGCGCGGCGGAGGCCAGTGCCTGCCGCAGCTCGGTGGAAGCAAACACGCTGCTGCAGTTGAACAGCAGGCTCCATGTGGTATCGGAGTAGGAGAGGGAAGTCAGGGTGGTGGGCGCGGCGGTGTCGTCCGGGGCGGCAGAGCACTTCTCGTTGGCAATCAGCTCTGCGGCGGACTGCCCGGCGCTGTTGGTGTTCTGCACCAGCCGCAGGCTGTCGATGAGGCTGTCCGAGGGGGCACGCCGCAGGAACAGGCCGCTGGCTGTCCAGTTGTAGATGTAGAAGCTGCCGCTGGAAAGGGTGGACGAAGCGTTCAGACCGTAGGTGCCCCGGGTGGAATTGAAAAATTCCTCATCGCAGGGCATGGCACCGGGCAGGGTGAGCTTCTCGAGGAAGTTGTCATCGGCACTGCTCAGGTGGAACACCAGCGTCAGCGGCCCGGAGGCCGTGACTCCCAGCGCGCTCTCGGGCATCTGCCCGGCCAGCACGGCGGCGCTGTTTTCAAGGGCCGCGAACTCCACCGCGTAGGGGGAATTGGTCTCCGCCCGGAACAAGCGCCGGAAAGCGAACACAAAATCCTCGGCGGTGATGGCGTAGTCAGTGGCGTTGCCCTTGGCGGCGGTGTAAGTCAGGCCGTCCTGGAGGTAGAAGGTGTAGGTGAGGCCGTCGGAGGACTTCTCCCACCGTTCGCAGAGGGCAGGCTCATATTTGCCGCTGGGATCTTTGCGGACAAGGCCGCTGTACAGGTTCTCGCAGGCGATGACATCCGCAGAAGCCGAGGCTACCTGCGGGTCAAGGTTGGCCGGGATGCTGTCCACGAACCAGGTGAAGCTGTTGGAGCCCGAACCACAGCCGGTCAGGGCAAAAACAAACGCAATGGTCAGCACCACTGCGGAAAAGCGGATCAGGGAATGTTTCAAGAAAATGCGCTCCTTGTAAGATGATACAATTAAAGTATAGCGGAAACGGTCGGAAAAGACAATCGACATTTTGTGAATTCAGATAGGATTTCGGTGCATCCGGGGCCAGAACAAGGTTTGGCGTTGCCAATTGGCTGGAAAAGGTGTAAAATGGAACAGTGAATCAATTTCAGCCTGAATTTTCATAGAGGAGGTTCTTTCTTTATGCAGAAAGATCAGCAGAAGCTTGCAGAACTCATCCGGGGCAAAAAGGTGGCGTTCATCGGTGCCGGTGTCAGCCACAAGACCCTTATCAAGGAGTTTGTGGAGCTGGGGGCCCATGTGACCCTGTGCGACCAGAAAAAGAGCGTGGAGGAGTTTGGCGATTATGCCGCTACCATCCGGGAACTGGGCATTGACCTGAGCCTGGGCGAACACTATCTGGACGGCTTCAAGGGCCAGGATATCATCATGCGCACCCCCGGCTTTGTGGGCTACTTTGAAAAGCCCCTGCAGGATGCCATGGCAGCGGGCACCATGGTCACCAGCGAGGTCGAGCTTTTCTTCGATTTCTGCCCCTGCGAGATCGTGGCCGTGACCGGCTCTGACGGCAAGACCACCACCACCACCCTCATCTCCAAGTTCTACGAGGCCGCAGGCCGCAAAGTACATCTGGGAGGCAACATCGGTGCGGCCCTGCTGCCCATGCTGCCTGAGGTCCGGCCGGAGGATGTGGCTGTGGTGGAGCTGTCCAGCTTCCAGCTCATCAGCATGCACCAGAGCCCGAAGATCGCGGTGGTGACCAACGTCACCCCCAACCACCTCGATCACCATAAGGATATGCAGGAGTACATCGATGCAAAACGCAACATCCTGCTCTACCAGAACCCGCCCTGCCGTGCCGTGCTGGGCTACGAGAACGAGATCAGCCGCTCCATGCAGAAGGACTGCAAGGGCAGGCAGGTCTGGTTCACCCGCCTGCACGATACCGACAACGGTGCCTTTCTGCGCAAAGAGGACAACATGCTCTGCATGGCCGAGGACGGCGTGGTAACGCCCTTCCTGGCCCAGAAGGACATCAAGCTGCGGGGCCTGCACAATATCGAGAATCTGCTGGCGGCTGCCGCCGCAGTCTGGGGTGAGGTTCCCGTGGAGGCCATCCAAAAGGTAGGCAGCACCTTTACCGGCGTGGAGCACCGCATTGAGCCGGTGCGCACGCTGGACGGCGTGCTCTACTACAACGATTCCATCGGCACCAGCCCCACCCGCACCATTGCGGGCCTGCGCAGCTTTGACCAGAAGGTCATCCTCATTGCGGGCGGCTACGATAAGCACATCCCCTATGAGCCGCTGGCCCCCGAGATCGTGGCTCACGTCAAGGATCTGGTGCTGATGGGTGCCACCGGCCCCCGCATTGAAAAGGCCCTGCGGGAAGACCCCGGCTTCAACGAGGCCGCACTGCCCATCCAGCACGCGGACAATATGCAGCACGCTGTGGAGCTGGCCCGTGCCGCCGCAAAGCCCGGCGATATCATCATCCTGTCTCCCGCCAGCGCCTCCTTCGACCTCTACCCCAACTTTGAGGTGCGCGGCCGCGAGTTCAAGAACATCGTCAACGCACTGAAATGATCACGCAGGTCAGAACGCCCCGCCAGAGGCAGCGGTTCCGCAGCGCCTGCCGTGGAAAGCTCTGCCTTGGGGTCACGATGCCGCAGGCGCTGGCGCTCTTCGGCAAAAGCCAGCCGGGCCGGTTCTTCGCCGGGCCAACGCTGGCGCTGGATGTGGGTGGCAGCACCGCCTGGCTGGCGGGCCACGCCAACCCGGACGAACTGGCCAGCTTCCTGCATTTCTGCGGCTGTAAGGCGGTCATCCTGGACGAAGCCGAGTGCCCGCCGCCCACCGGCTGGGCCCGTGCAAAGTCCCATTTTGTCTTTGGCCTGGCACCCGAAAAGCAGCTGCCGGAACCCGCTGTGGAAGAAACGCTCTGGGCCTCCCTGCATTTTGACCCGGAGCCCCCGGCGGGCCCCGTTGCACAGATGCTGTTTCCGGACCGCCCCACGCGGCGGGATGATTTTTACTCTGAGCTCTGCTCAAAGCGCGCCCGTGGCAGGGCTGTGGTCTGGGCTCTGGAACAGGGAGGGGAGCTTGCCTGCACCGTGGGCGCTTACGCCATTGGAACGGAGCAGGCTTACATGGCCTGCGGCGAGACTACGGAGCCATTGCGGGGGCGCGGCATCGGCGGGCGGCTTATCGTTCGGCTGGCCAACACCCTCTCGGCGCAGGGCCTGCAGCCCCTTTTCCTCTGCTCCCCGGAACGGGTGCACTTTTATACCCGCCTCGGCTTTGAAAAGCTGGGAGAGTATGCCCGATATGAAAATAAAGATCAAGGATAGATTATGTCAATGTTGAACCACTTTTTTGATTACAAACCCGAAGTCCTGGCGCTGGACGAAAAAGCCATGGAGCTCTGCCAGCCCTATTTCCACCATATGGAGGAGATCCGGGACTACAACCAGCTGAAAATGCTCAAGGCCTTTGCCGATACCCAGATGTCCTCCACCGATATGCTGGGCACCACCGGCTATGGCCTGTGGGATACCGGCCGCGCCAAGCTCGAGCAGATCTTTGCCGAGGTGATGGGCGCGGAGGATGCCCTTGTGCGCAGCCAGTTCCAGAGCGGTACCCATACGCTGGCGGTGGCCCTGTTCGGCCTGCTGCGGGCAGGGGATACCCTGCTGGCAGCTACCGGCCGCCCCTACGATACGCTGGAGGGCGTGATCGGTCTGGACGGCAAGGGCAAGGGCACCGGCACCCTGATGGACTACGGCATCCGGTACGACGAAGCCCCCCTCAAGGCCGACTTCACCCCGGATTACGCGCTGATCGCTCAAAAGGCCCCGGGGGCAAAGGTCTGCCATATCCAGCGCAGCCGCGGCTACCTGCAGCGCAATGCCTTTGATCTGGATACCATTCAGAAGATCGCCGACACGGCCCGTGCCGCCAACCCCGAGATCATCATCTTTGTGGACAACTGCTATGGTGAGTTCACCCAGATGAAGGAGCCCTGCCAGGCCGGTGCCGACCTTGTGGTGGGCAGTCTCATCAAGAACCCGGGCGGCGGCATCGCCCCCACCGGCGGCTATATCGCGGGCCGGAAGGATCTGGTGGAGCTGTGTGCCTACCGCCTGAACGCCCCTGGACTGGGCAAGGAGCTGGGCTGTACGCTGGAAACGCCCCGTGATATGTACCTTGGCTTCTACTATGCCCCCGGCGTGGTGTGTGAAGCCATCAAGACCGCCATCTATGCCCAGTGCCTGCTGGAGCTGGTGGGCAAAAAGCCCATCCCGCGCTACTGCGAAGACCACAACGATATCGTGACCTGCTTCGATGCCGATACCGCCGATGCCCTCATCGGCTTCTGCCGCGGCATTCAGGCCGCCAGCCCCGTGGACAGCTATGCCGCACCGGAACCCTCTCCGGAACCGGGCTATACCGATGAAGTCGTCATGGCAAGCGGCAGCTTTACCCAGGGCAGCACCATCGAGCTCTCCTGCGACGGCCCCCTGCGTGAGCCTTACACCTGCTACCTGCAGGGCGGTCTGAACTTTGCCGCAAGCCGTGCCGGTGTCCTGCTGGCCGTGCAGAATGCTTATTTCAAGGATTGATCTTTTCAGAAAGAAAGCGTGAATCAAATGAATCGTGTTACTCCCATTGATGCCCGGATGCTGGAACGCTTTGAGCAGGGCTATGCTGCCCGCCCGGAGCTGAATGTGATGTCCAATGCAGTTTCCCGCACGGCTCTGCCGGACGCGGCCTTTGTGCCCGCCGCCGCTGCCAAGCTGCGGATGGACTTCTCTGTGCTGGTCAAGACCAATAACATCACGAACCAGAAGCAGAGCGGCCGCTGCTGGATGTTCTCCACCCTGAACGTCCTGCGCCAGCGGGTGATCGCCAAGTGTGATCTGGAGGATTTCTCCTTCTCTCCCACCTATCTGGCGTTCTACGATAAGCTGGAAAAGGCAAATCTCTTCCTTGAGAACATCCTCCACTTTGCGGATCAGGATCTGACCGACCGTGAGACCTACACCCTGCTGGGCAGCCCGCTGCCCGACGGCGGCCAGTGGGATATGGCCATCAGCCTGATCAAAAAGTACGGCGTGGTGCCCTCCTGGGTCATGCCGGAGACGGTCCACTCCACCGGCACGGCCAAGTATCTGCCCATCCTGAACCGCAAGCTGCGGGAGGATGCGCTGGAACTGCGGGCCATGGCAAAAGAGGGAAAGGACACGGCCGCCCGCCGCGAGGAGATGCTGGCGGAGATCTACAACGCCCTGTGCATCCTCTACGGCCAGCCTCCCAGGAGCTTTGACTTTGAGTATACCGACAAGGATGAGCACTACCACTGCGACCGGAACCTGACCCCGCATACCTTCCTGGAGAAATATGTGGGCAATGATCTGGATGATTACGTCGTCATCATCTCCTCGCCCATCCATGCACTGAACCGCACCTACTGCCAGCCCTTTATGGGTGACGTGGTGGAGGAGAATATGTTCTGGCTGAACCTCTCGCAGGAGGAGCTGGAGGATCTGACCATCCGCCAGCTGCAGGCAGGGGAGGGGGTCATGTTCAGCTGCGACTGCCACCCCGACGGTGACCGCGCCAACGGTTATTGGGACCCCGACTGCTTCCAGTACGGCGAGGTGCTGGGCGGCCTGACCTTTGGCATGACCAAGGCCGAGCGGCTGCTCACCCGTGAAAGCACCATGAACCACTGCATGATGTTCTGCGGTGTCAATCTGGACGAGAACGGCAAGGCTGACCGCTGGAAGATCGAGAACAGCTGGGGCGATGCCTCCGGCCAGAAGGGCTACTACATCGGCAGCGAGAAGTGGTTCAAGGCCAATGTCTACCAGATCACCGTCCGCAAGAGCCTGCTGAGCAATGCCCAGCGCGCCCTGCTGGATCAGGAGCCCCTGCCCATGAAGCTGTGGGACCCGCTGGCTTAAATTCAAATAGATGCTATAAAGAAATCCCCCCGCCATAGGCAAGGGGATTTCTCTGTTAAGCGGATAATAGGGGAAGCTTCAACGTGAAGCAGCTGCCTTTGCCTACTTCGCTTTCCAATAGGATTTCTCCGTGGTGCAGGTGGGCAAGCTCCTGCGCAATGGTCAGTCCCAGACCTGTGGAGTCGTGCTTGGAAGAGGTGGTGGTGTGGAAATACCGGTCAAATACGGCGGCCTGATCCTCCGGCGCAATGCCGCAGCCCGTGTCCCGGACGCTCACCAGAGCAGCACCGGCCTCCACCCGGCTGTTGACGGTGATGCTCCCTCCTGCAGGGGTGTAGTGAATGGCATTTGTCAACAGGTTCTGCAGGATCTGCTGCAGCCGGATTTGGTCGCCCCACACCGGCAGCTCCGAAGCCGGGGGAGCCTGAAGCACCACGCCCTTCTTCTCAGCCTCCTCCCGGCAGCTGTCACAGACCGCAGCGATGACCTCCCCCAGAGATACCCGGTCCTCGTTGAGCATCACCTGTTTCTGCTCCAGCTTTGCAGCCAGAAACAGATCCTCCGTCAGGCGGCGGAGAAAGGCCGTCCGCTGCTGTAAGGCGGGCAGCAGGGCCGGCAGGGCCTCCGGAGCAGCCTCCAGCGTGTCCAGGCCACTGCTGACCGCAAACAGGGGGCTTCGCAGGTCGTGGAAAATGTTCAGCATCATGCTTTTCCGGGCCTCGGTCTCCTCCGTCAGGGCCTTTGTCCGCTGAATGACCCGGGCATCCAGCTCCCGGGCCAGCTGCTCCGCCCGATCAAATTGCAGGGCATACCGGCGGCAGACGTAGGCCATGCAGCCCAGAGTAAAAGGCGCGTCGTAGATCCGGGCACACCGGAACAGGTAGAAAAACACGCTCTCCTGAAAAAACGGCACGTGCATGCCCGGCAGGACCACCCATACCCGGAAGCCAATGGTGATGGCACAGGGAAACAGCATCAGCAGGGCAGCGTCAGAGCCCCGGGCATACATTGCCATCAGTATGCCCAGACAGTAGCCCATGCCCAAAAGCAGCCCTACCGCCCGTACACGGCTGGGGGGAATCAGCGTCAGAACAAGATACCCCAGCGTCAGAAGCAGGGAACGGAGCCGCTGCCCGTGAGACACCGGCACAGACCCTGTCAGAGCGGCGCACAGCAGAATACCTGCCAGAACCGTGACGGTAAAGAATCCCCGGCGGAAAAAGACGCTCCAGCCGGAACTCCCCACCGGAGCCAGAATGATCACCAGAGCCCAGAGGGTCAGCACCGTCAGATACAGCAGAAAATACCCCAGTTCCTTCTGAGGCTTGTATCGGTACAGGGCCAGCACCACCGCCCCCAGAGTGCAGAATACCGCAATGGCCATCCACTGCAGCACCGTGCGGAAGGTCAGGGCAGCCACTCCTTTTTCCGGGAACAGGGCAGCCCATGCCATCAATTGGCCTTCGGTGTCCATGCCGGGGACCCCAAAATCCGCCAGCGTCGGCAGCCGCTGGTTGAACCAGATCCCTGCCAATCCAATGGTCAGTGCCAGTGCCCCGGCAGCAGCCGGAAGCAGAAATCGCTTTTTTATCATAAAAAGACCCCCTGCAAAACTTTGGAGAACCGGTTGAGAACAGCCCGGAAATACGGTATACTAGATATTATAGCAAATTCACGCCGAAAAGGGGAGGGCAAACCGCATGATCCGCATTCTTCTGGTGGAAGATGATCCGGTGATCCGGGACACTACCAGCTATTTCTTGAACTGTCAGCAGAATTTTGAGGTGGTCTGCGCTGACACCGGCGGCGAGGCGCTGAGCCACGCCCGGGAAAAGTTCGATGTGATCCTGATGGATATCCTTCTGCCGGACACCAACGGCATGGATCTGTGCCAGCGCCTGCGCAGCTGGCACCACTGCCCCATCATTTTTACTTCCTGTCTGGACGATACAGACACAGTGGTACGGGCGCTGGAATTGGGCGGCGATGATTTCCTGACCAAGCCCTACAACCACAAAGTTCTGCTGGCTCGCATCATGGCAAACATCCGCCGTGTCCAGATGGATGCCGCAGAGCCCAGCGTCAGCGGCTACCACTGTGCGGCTTTTACGCTGGATTCCAACAGCCATTGCGTGGAAAAGGATGGCCGGAGCATCCATCTGGCCGACATGGAGTACCGCATCCTGACCCTCTTCATCCGGCATCCCAACACCTTCTTTACCGCAAACGAGCTTTACCGGAAGATCTGGGGGAAGGAGAGCCTGGGGGATGTCCGCACTGTGCAGGTGCATATCCATAACCTCCGCAGTAAGATCGAGCCCGACCCCGCCAAGCCTATCTACCTCAAAAATGTCTGGGGCAAAGGCTATATTTTCCGCCCGGAAGGGGAGACGGAAGCCTGAAATGGTTTTGCTGTCTTAAATATCGTTAATCCTCAAAGCACCCACTTCTTAAGGAAACTTAAGCCGTGGGTGCTTTTTTTGCTCTGATTTGACCGTTATTTATCAAACGAAGTGGAAAACAGGAATTTCCCAGCGAAGAAACGGCAAAGATGTTTAAGAATTCTTAAAAGACAACAGGCGGACTTTGTGTTAATTTATTATCGAACGAAGTCTGCGCCGCATTGTGGCGGTACGTTTCGGATAAGAAGGAAAATCGAAGAATAAGAACAGAAAAAGAGAAGAAAGGATCATCCAAGCATGAACAAGATCTCGCGTAAAGGCTTTCTGAAGATCGCCGCTGCCGCTGCCATGTCCGGTGTCACCGCCGGTGCACTGGCTGCCTGCAACGCTGCAAGCTCCTCCACTGCCGCTTCCGCCGGTGCAGCAGGCAGCTACACCCCCGGTACCTACACCGGCACTGCCGAGGGCATTTCCTCTACCGTCAAGGTCACCATGACCTTCTCTGACAGTGCTGTGACCGACGTTGTGGTCGATACCTCCGGCGAGACCGCTTCCTACGGCGCTGCTGCTGCCGAGGAGCTGAAGAACCAGCTGCTGAACGCCGGCTCTGACGAGATCGACGGTGTGTCCGGCTCTACCATCACCTCCGATGCTGTGAAGAAGGCCGCCAAGAGCTGCTACGCACAGGCTAAGGGCGAGGCTGTGGTCTCCAGCGTACAGTTACCCACCGGCGACGAGACCGATTGGCTGGGCAAGGAGCCTGACATTGACGAGGCTGCCATCACCGAGACCGTGGACACCGATATCCTCATCGTGGGTGCCGGCAACGGTGGTATGTTCGCTGCTGCTTATGCCGCTACCAAGGGCCTGAACTTCCGTGTCATCGAACAGAACGGCAATGTGCAGGATACCCGTCACTGGGTGGGTGCCGTGGACGGCTTTGGCGCTCAGGAACAGGGCATCAAGATGGATCGTGCCAAGCTGCTGAGCGAGGTCTCCCGTTACGCCTCCGGCAAGTGTGATCAGCGTGTGGTCAAGACCTGGATCAACGAGTCTGCCGAGATGATCGAATTTGTCCGCTCCATCATGGAGGACAAGTACGGCGTGAAGATGATCTACACCTACGGCGACGAGGCCAAATGGCCTGCAGAAAACGCCGAGCACAACACCGATTATATGTACCCCGAGATCGAGTATACCTATGATCGCTCCAGTGGTGCCGCCCGAAACGAGCTGCTGCTTCAGTACATTCAGGAGCTGGGCTACGATGTGGACTTCAAGACCAGTCTGGCCAAGC
>OJAL01000355.1_pt1 | contig 36083 bp, 32 predicted proteins | sample 1589301 | NCBI WGS metagenome assembly OJAL01 (sample SAMN03283261) | human gut metagenome | biome: human-associated habitat; material: feces | host: Homo sapiens | place: USA | collected 2013
GCTTTTCTGCCGGTGACCGCCGCCTGATCGAGTCCATTCCCCGCGCACTGGCCGAAACCGACATCGTGTGCAGCTCGGTGAACATCGGCGCCACCAAGGCCGGCTTGAACATGGACGCCATCAAGCTGATGGGCGAGGCCGTAAAGAAAGCCAGCGAGCTGACCGCCGACCGTCAGTGCATCGGCGCTGCCAAGCTGGTGGTGTTCTGCAACGCACCGGAGGATAATCCCTTCATGGCCGGTGCCTTCCACGGCCCCGGCGAGCCGGACTGCGAGATCCATGTGGGCGTTTCCGGCCCGGGTGCTGTACGTGCCGCGCTGGCACGCCTGCCCAAGGATGCCCCCATCGACGAGGTGGCAGAACTGGTCAAGCGCACCGCCTTCAAGATCACCCGCGTAGGTCAGCTGGTGGCAAACCTTGCCTCCAAGGCACTGGGCGTGCCCGCCGGTATCATCGACCTTTCTCTGGCTCCCACTCCGGCCATCGGCGACAGCGTGGCCAACATTCTGGAAGAGATGGGTCTGGAGACCTGCGGCTGCTGCGGCACCACTGCCTGCCTTGCCCTGCTGAACGATGCCGTGAAGAAGGGCGGCGTGATGGCCTCCAACCACGTTGGCGGTCTGTCCGGTGCCTTTATCCCGGTCAGCGAGGATGCCGGTATGATCCACGCTGCCGAGATCGGCTGTCTGACCATTGAAAAGCTGGAGGCCATGACCGCCGTCTGCTCTGTGGGCATCGACATGGTCATCATCCCCGGCGACACCACCCCTGCCGTCATCAGTGCTCTGATCGCGGACGAAGCCGCCATTGGCATGGTGAACAGCAAGACCACCGCCGTGCGCGTGATCCCCGCCATCGGCCGCAAGGCCGGTGAGGTGCTGGACTTCGGCGGTTTGCTGGGCTATGGTCCCATCATGCCGGTGAACAGCCACGACCCCTCGGTGTTCATCAACCGCGGCGGCCGCCTGCCCGCTCCCATGCAGTCGTTGAAGAACTAAAAAAAATCGTATAACCCCGCTACAACAGACCCATCCTCTGGTTATCATTTCCAGAAGAGGGGTCTGTTTTTTATGGTTCACTGGTTTTCAAAACCGCTTTCCGTCCGGCAGATGCGGCTGCTGTGCGCCAGCTTGCTGGCGGGCTTTGTGCTGTGCGGCGCTTTGCAGGGGCTGTGCTGGGGTCGCACCCAGCTGGATGCCGGGGCAGCGCTGTGCGCCGACACCCTGCGGCTGCACATCCGGGCAGCCAGCGATGCCGTGTCCGACCAGAGCGCCAAGCTCCGGGTGCGGGACGCGGTGCTTTCCGTGATGCAGCAGTGCCCGGCGCAAAGTGCACCGGAGGCGCGGGCATGGGCGGCGGGGCGGCTTTTGCAGTTTCAGCTGGCGGCGCAGCGGGCGCTGACCGCACAGGGCATCCGTGCCCCGGTGCGGGTGTATCTCGTGAATATGTACTTCCCCGCCCGGCGCTACCCCACCGGTCAGCTGCCCGCCGGGCGGTACGATGCCGTGCGCATCGACATCGGCAGCGGCGGCGGGCGCAACTGGTGGTGTGTGCTGTACCCGGGGCTGTGCAGCTTTGCGCAGGGCGGCTACGCCCTGCCTGCGGAAAACGACCTTGTCTGCGGGCAGTACATCCTGCGTTTCCGGCTGGTGGACTGGGCACACCGGCTGACCGTCCGGCGGCAGACAGTGCTGCTGGCGGGGTGACGCCGCGCCCCGCCGGAGCATAGCATGGAGGGAAAGGAGGGATCCCCTTATGGCGATTCCCGGTTATTATTCCCTGCTCCAGCGCGGCTCCTCCGGGCCGGACGTGGCACTTGTGCAGACATGGCTCAACGGCGTGCGCGATGCGTGCACATGGTACGATGCGCTGAAGGCGGACGGCAAGTTCGGCGTTGGCACCCAGCGTGCCGTACAGGAGTTCCAGCTGAAAAACAAGATGAACATGGACGGCAAGGTGGGGCAGAACACATGGAACGTGCTCTACACCCGCTACACCGCAAAGCACGGGCTGAAGGTTCCATATCCCGGCATCGTGCTGCACACCGGCTCCTCCGGCGGTACGGTGCGTCTGGTGCAGCAAAAGCTCAACTCTCTGGGCGAGCGGCTGAAGGATGACGGCAAATACGGTGCAGCCACCGCTGCCGCCGTGCAGCGGTTCCAGCGGCGCAACGGTCTGACGGCAGACGGCAGCGTGGGCTACGCCACTTGGGAAAAGATGTTCTGACCTGACCCCTTCAGTCGCCTGCGGCGACAGCTTCCCCAAGGGGACGCCTTGCCGGATGCCGAAATGTTTTCCGGCACTGCGAAAGTCTCCCCCTTGGGGGAGGTGGCTTGACGCGCAGCGGCAAGACGGAAGGGGTGCCCCCCTGCACCTGCATTGTTTCCAGACATTGCAGGTGCTTTTTCTGTTCTCCTTGGTTGCGCGTGCAGCGGCGGCTGCGTTATAATAGGGCAAAGCGTTTTTTTTGAAAGGCGGTGTTCCTGTTTGCGTTTTCTGCATTTGTCCGACCTGCATCTGGGCAAGCGGGTGTGCGAGTTTTCCATGCTGGAGGACCAGCGGTATATTCTGGAACAAATTCTAGCCCTGCTGGATGAGACCCCTGTGGATGGCGTGCTGCTGGCAGGCGACCTTTACGACAAGCCCGTTCCCCCTGCCGAAGCGGTGCGGCTGCTGGACTGGTTCCTTACCCAACTGGCGGCGCGGAAGCTGCCGGTGTTCGCCATCAGCGGCAACCACGATTCTGCCGACCGGGTGGCCTTTGGCTCTGCCCTGCTGGCCGACAGCCGGGTCTACGTCAGCCCGGTGTTCACCGGTGCGCCGCAGCCCATCCCCCTGCAGGATGCCCACGGCACGGTGGATGTGTACTTACTGCCCTTTTTAAAGCCCGCCATGGTGCGGCACGTCTGGCCGGACGAGCCCATTGAGAGCTACAACGACGCCCTTGCCTGTGTGCTGCGGCACTGCACCCCGGACCCCGGCCACCGCAGCGTGCTGGTGGCGCACCAGTTTGTGGCGGGTGCTGCCGCCTGCGAGAGCGAGGAGCCCTCGGTGGGCGGGGTGGACAGCGTGGACGCCGCCCTGTTCGATGCCTTTGACTATGTGGCGCTGGGGCATCTGCACAGCCCGCAGAAAGTCGGGCGGGAGACGCTGCGCTACTGCGGCACACCGCTGAAGTACTCCTTCTCGGAGGCGGGGCAGCGCAAAAGCGCTACCTTTGTGGAGCTGGGTGCAAAGGGCGAGGTGCACATCACCACCGCGCCCTTGACCCCCCGGCACGAGCTACGCGGGCTGCGGGGCAGCTACATGGAACTAACCGACCGCCGCTGCTACGAGGGCACCGCCGTGGACGACTATCTGTACATCACCCTGACCGACGAGCAGGACGTGCCGGATGCGCTGGCGCGGCTGCGGGTCATCTACCCCAACCTGATGCAGCTGGACTACGACAACCAGCGCACCCGCCAGCAGCAGGAGATCTGCGCCCCGGAGCGCACCGAGAGCATCTCCCCGCTGGAGCATCTGGCGGCCTTTTACCAGCTGCAAAATAATCAGCCCCTGACCGCCGAGCAGACGGCATTCTGCCAGGAACTGATCGAGGAGATCTGGAAGGAGGGCGACACTGTATGAGACCGCTGCGACTGACCCTTTCGGCCTTTGGCCCCTATGCCGCCGAGACCACCCTCGACCTTGAAAAGCTGGGCAGGGGCGGACTTTACCTCATTACCGGCGACACCGGCGCAGGCAAGACTACCCTTTTTGACGCCATCACCTATGCGCTGTACGATCATTCCAGCAGCGGCATCCGGGAGGGCTCCATGCTGCGCTGCAAGTACGCAGACGACAAGACCCCCACCTTTGTGGAGCTGGAATTTGAGGTGCACGGCGTGCGCTACACGGTGCGCCGCAACCCGGAGTATCAGCGCCCCAAAGCCCGGGGCGAGGGCATGACCACCGAAAAGGCGGATGCCACCCTGACCTACCCGGACGACCGCCCGCCGGTGACCAAAGCCAAGGATGTGACCGCCGCCGTGCAGGAGATCATCGGGCTGGACTACAACCAGTTTTCTCAGATTGTGCTCATCGCGCAGGGGCAGTTCACAAAGCTGCTCAACGCCTCCACCGAGGAGCGCAGCCGTATCTTCCGCAAGCTGTTCCGCACCCAGCGCTATGCCCAACTGCAAGAGCGCTTACAGGCCGAAGCATCCGCGCTGAACCAGCAGCGCACCGCCCAGAACGCCAAACTGGACAGTCTGCTGGGCGGGCTGCAATTCAGCCCGGAGGACCCGGACGCCGAGGCGCTGCGCGCCCTGTGCGCCCAGACTGTGCCGGAAACGGCACTTGCTTTACTGGACGCCCTGACCGCACGGCAGGCGGCAGCGCTGGAAGAAGCCGGCACCGCCCTGCAAGCCACCGAAGCCCAGCTGGACACGGTACAGCAGCAGCTGGGTGCCGCCGCACAGGCGCAGCGGCTGGCGCAGCAGCTGGCTGCCCGGCAGGCAGAGCTTGCCGCCGCAAAGCCCGCACTGGACGCCGCCCGCGCCGAAGCCGACCGCCACGCCGGGGACGCTGCGCAGCTGGATGCCCTCACCGCGCAGGTGACGCAGGCGCAGAGCGCCCTTGCAGCCTATGACGCACTGGACACCCTCTGCCGCCAGCAGACCGAAGCGCGGGACGCCGCCCGGCTGGCGGCGGCGCAGGCGCACAAGCGGCGCACCCAGCTGGACAGCCTGAACGCTGCCCTTACCGCCGCTGAGACCGAACTTGCTGCGCTGGCAGACGCGGACACCCGGTTGTTGGCGCTGCAAAACCGCAGCGCCCAGTTGACACAGCGCGGCGAAGCACTGACAAAGCTGGAGCAGCGCCTTGCGGACTGCCAGCGACAGGCCAAGGCCGCACACAAGGCGCAGGAGAGCTACCGCGCCGCTGCCGCCGCACAGGACGAAGCCCGCACCCGACAGAATACGCTGGAACGGGCATTCTTGGACGCACAGGCCGGGCTGCTGGCCGAAAGTCTTGTCGAGGGCGCGCCCTGCCCGGTGTGCGGCAGTACCCATCACCCCGCCCGCGCCCTGCTGCCCCATACTGCGCCCACGCAGGCACAGGTGGAAGCCGCACGGCAGGCCGCTGCGGAAGCTGACCTGCAGGCGCAGAACGCCAGCGCTGCCGCCCAGAGCGCCCTTGCCGCCGCCAACGAGGCGAAAACTTCTCTCCGGCGGGACGCCGAGACCCTGCTGCCGGAGCGCTTTACCGCCCCGGAGGGCACAGTCCCCCTCACCTTTGCCCTGATGACCAACGTTCTGGCTGAAGAGAATGCCGCTTTGCAGACGGCACAGACAGACTGCAAAGCACAGTGCCGACAGGCCGAGGCCGACTGCCGCCGCAAGGCGCAGCTGGAAGCCGACCGGCAGGCCAAGACCCGCCAGCGCCCGGCGCTGGAGCAGGCCGCTGCCGAGGCCGACCGCAGCGCCGCCGCCCAGAATGCAAGTGCTGACGCGCTGGAGGGTCAAATCGCAGAGCGGCGCGCCGCTCTGCCCTACCCCCGGCGCGCGGACGCACAGGCGGCACTGGACAAGCTGGAAGCCGACCGCCGCGCCCTGCGCACCGGTATGGACACGGCGCAACGCCGCCTGAAACAGGCCGAGCAGAGCGTTGCCGCCGCTGAAGCCGCCGTAGAGGCGCTGACCGCACAGCAGACCGCCGCCCAAAAGGAACTGCCCGCCCGCAGCGCCGAGGAGCTTACCGCACAGCAGACCGAACTGACCGCCGCGCGGGAGGCTTTGCGCAGCCGGGAAAAGCAGCTTTCGGCACAATTGCTGCCCAACCGCAAAACAGCGGCGCAGTACCGCGCTGCCGCCGAAGCGCGGCAGACGCTGGAAAGCCGGTGGCAGTGGGTCAGCGCACTGGCTGCTACGGCGGGCGGCACTTTGACCAGCAAGCAGAAGATCAAACTGGAAGCCTACATCCAGATGAACTATCTGGACCGCATTCTGCGCTATGCCAACACCCGGCTGATGCAGATGACCGCCGGGCAATACGAGCTGGAGCGCATCGGCGCAGAGAACCAGCGCAGCCAGTCCGGGCTGGACCTTGGCGTCATCGACCACTACAACGGCACCCGCCGCAGCGTAAAGACCCTTTCCGGCGGCGAGAGCTTCAAGGCTTCGCTGGCGCTGGCGCTCGGCCTTTCGGACGAGGTGCAGAGCAGCGCCGGGGGCATCCGGCTGGACACTTTGTTCCTGGACGAGGGCTTCGGCTCGCTGGACGAGGAATCGCTGGAGCTGGCCATCCGGGTGCTCTCCGGCCTGACCGAGGGCGACCGGCTGGTGGGCATCATCTCCCATGTGGGGGCGCTCAAGGACCGCATCGACCGGCAGGTGGTGGTGCACAAGGCCCGCACCGGCGGCTCCACCGTAGAGCTGCGGGTGTAAAACGCCGCCGACGGGGCACACTAGGGGCGGAGGTGAATTTTGATGAATTCTCTGGAACCCTTCATCCGCCACGAACTGGAAAACCAGCCCGGCACCGCTGCCGCCCCGCAGGCAAGCAGCACCCGCAATACCCCGCCGCTGGGCAGTATGCCCCTGCAGCCCCCGGCTGCGCCGGACAAGCCCGGCACCCAGCTGCCCCCGCCGGAGCTGCCGCAGCCCGAAAAGCCCGGTGTCCCCATGACTGACGGCACCCCCATGGCCTGCCGCCAGAAGAATGCCGCCGCCTTTCTGGCCGGGGACGTGCAGACCAGCGTGATGGCGCACTACGCGCCCGGGCTGTTCAGCACAAAGCAGAAGCTGCACAGCCGCCACCCCGCCCCGGACGAGGACACCGCCGCCGTTTTGGAGCTGGTGGAATGGCGAGAGGACGCCCCTTACGGCTGAGCGTAACAAAAATTTTTTAAAATATTTCAGTTTACCTGTTGAAATCTCGCCGCACTTCCCTTATTATGGTAGCATACAAACATAAAGGCAGGTTTTGCAATATGGCAGAGATCAAATACGAAGTTGTCCAGCGTGTAGCCGTGCTGAGCCAGCGTCCCCGCGGCTGGGAGCGTCAGCTGAACCTTATCAGCTGGAACGACGGCGAGCCCAAGTACGACATCCGCGACTGGTCCCCGGACGGCACCCGCATGGGCAAGGGCATCTCCCTGAGCCACGACGAGCTGGCCATCCTCAAGGGCATTCTGGAGGACATGGAGCTGTGAGCGGGGGCGACCGCGCAGAGTTTCTGGACATCTGGCAGCAGCACGTCACCCGCCCGGGCAGCGAAAAGCTGCTGGACTGGTTGGACAAAAAGACGGATTTTTTCACCGCACCGGCATCCACCCGTTTTCACGGAGCCTGTGAGGGCGGGCTGTGCATGCACAGCCTGAACGTCTACCATGCACTGCACGACAGCTTTTTCACCGAGGGTGAAAGCGAGGAGAGCTACGCCATCTGTGCCCTGCTGCACGATTTGTGCAAGGCCAACTACTACAAGCTGGGCACCCGCAACGTGAAGAACGAGGCCACCGGACAGTGGGAAAAAGCGCCCTTTTACAGTGTAGAGGATCTGTTCCCCTACGGCCACGGCGAAAAGAGCGTGTTTCTCATTGAGCGGTTCATGAAGCTGAAGGTGGAGGAGGCGGTTGCCATCCGCTGGCACATGGGCGGCTTCGACGATGCGGCCCGGGGCGGCTGTTTTGCCATCTCGGAAGCCTACGACAAGTACCCGCTGGCGGTCAAGCTGCACATCGCAGACCTGCAGGCTACCTACCTGATGGAACACCGCACCAGTAATATGCGCTAGAGAACAAAAAAGCGTTGCACAGTTTTTGTGCAACGCTTTTTGTTATCCGTTTTCTTTATTGCGGTACATCCGGACGTCCGCCTGACGGATGGCTTCGGTCAAGGGCTGCACATCGCATACCCCGCCAATGCTTACCGAAAGCCGGAGCTCCGGGTGGCTGGGCACCCGTGCCGCCTGCACGGCGTCCTGCACACGCCGGATGACGCTTTCCACCCCGTTGGGGCGGCTCTGGGGCATCAGCAGCAAAAATTCATCGCCGCCGTAGCGGATCAGGATATCGGTCTGGCGCAGGCAGTTCTGCATGGCTTCCGCCACCGTTTTCAGTGCTTCATCTCCCACCAGATGCCCAAAGCTGTCGTTGACCGACTTGAACTGATCCACATCGATCATCGCCACGCCGCCGCTCATCTCGCCGCTGGCAAGGAACTTATCAAAATAGCGGCGGGTGTAGGCCCCGGTCAGGGGGTCTACGAAGGCGCTGCGCTCCATTCCGTCGCAGCGGTCCAGCAGCAGCCGGTGGCCGCCCATATCCAGCCAGCGGCCATCCGTCAGTCGGGTGACCATTTCCAGCATACAGCCCCTGCCGCCTACCTCGATGTACTTGGAGATGACAAAGTAGGCTTCCTCGTCCTTGAACTCGATCTTATTCAGGATGGTCTTGCGGGCGTAGGCTTTGGCCGAGATGCAGTTCTCGCACCGGGAGTCCCGGTTCCATACCATGTGGCAGCTGCCGGGCTTTTCAGTCAGGATGCCGTCACTGTCCAGCGTAAGCACCTTGCGGTGCCCCGGGTCTACCAGACGCACCACGTCAAAGATGCCCTGCAGCCGCCGTAGGAACCGGGCGGGATCTTCCTCCGGGTCGGTCGCAGTCAGCAGCTCTGCCTGATGCTCCACGCGGTGCTGCTCGTCGGTGAGCTGACCCAGCACATTCACGCAGCGGCGCACCCCGGCACCGCTCCAGATAGTATGCAGCGCCATCCGGTGCAGCCGCGGCTCTCCGTCCCGCTTCACCATGACCGGCAGCACCACGTCCGGCGCTTCCGGCGTGGCGCGGCTGATGGCCTTGGAAAGCTTGCGCCGATCCTGCTCGTTCAAAAAGCCAAGTCCCCTGCCCTGTGCAAAATCCGTTACCGTTTTTTGCTGCATCGGCTCGGCGTGGTAGTCATACACCGTCACGCTGCCAGCCAGCAAATCGTAGTCGAACCGGATGCCGCCGCACTGGGCGGCGTAGAAATCCGTGCGCTCTTTTTCCTGCTCCAGCAGCAGCTGAGCGTGGTTCTCCCGGGGCAGCGCCTCCCGGTGCAGGATCTCCTCGGAAAGGCGGTGGGTCTCCTGCCGGAAGCCCCGGTCCCACTCCGAGAGGTTCAGCTCGGCACGCAGCTGCTCCGAGGACTCCTGCAGGCAATCCAGCAGCAGCGGGTTGAAGGCACCGCACTCGCCGTTCAATATCATGCGCAGCGCGGTGTCGTGGTCGTAGGCGTGCTTATAGCAGCGCTCGCTGGTCAGGGCGTCGTACACATCTGCCAGCGCCACCACCTGCGCCGCAATAGGGATCTCGTCCCCTTTCAGCCGGTCGGGGTAGCCATTGCCGTCCCAGCGCTCATGGTGCCAGCGGCAGATAGCGTGCGCCACCTGCAAAAGCGGCTCGTCCTGCACAATAGCCTGTCCCAGATCCTGCAGCATCTGCGCACCCGCCACGGTATGGTTCTTGATGATGGCAAACTCTTCGGCGGTCAGGCGTCCGGGCTTGTTCAGGATCTCCTCCGGGATGACGATCTTGCCGATATCGTGCAGCGCCGAGGCCGTGCTGATGCGGGCGATATCGCTTTCGTCCAGCTGATAGCGGTCGGTCTTTTGCACCAGCCGGTGCAAAAGCAGGTCGGTCAGAGTGCGGATGTGCAGGACATGAAGCCCGCTTTCGCTGTTGCGGAACTCCACCACATGGCTCAGAATGCTGATCATCAGCACGCTGTTGTGCTCTTTTTCGTACACCTGATCGGTGACAAGGCGGGTGAGCCGCTTTTGCTTAGCGTACAGCATGAGGACATTCTTCACCCGGCGCAGGATCATGATGCGCTCGAAGGGACGGCGGATGTAGTCCGTTACCCCCAGATCGTAGGCGCGCTCAATGTTGGCGGTGTCCTCTGTCGCCGAAATGACGATGACCGGGATCTCGTCCAGCCATGCGTGGTACTTCATCACCCGCAGCACGTCAAAGCCGTCCATGCCCGGCATCATCAGATCCAGCAGCAGCAGGGAGATATCCGTGCGCTGCCGCATCAGCTCCACCGCCGCTGCGCCGTCCTCGGCTTCCAGATAGTCATAGCCATCGCCCAGTATCTCCTTGAGCAGGGCACGGTTGATCTCGGAATCATCCGTGATCAGGATCTTCGGTTTCTCGTTCATGGCCATGTCTCTCCTTCTGCCGCTGTTCCGCTCCGGGCACGCTGTCCGCACCGACCGGATGCAGCGGACTTACGCCCGGCATCCGCTTTTTTTACATTCATTTATACTTTACTGGATTTTACAGCAAAATGCAAGGCTGCGTGCAACATTTCTGCCATTTTCCGGTATTTTCTGCAAACGTTCTCATTCCCGGCTGTATAAATGCAATCCAATTTTTACAGTACCCTTTGCAAACGTTGTTCGAAAGCAAGCCGTTTGTCGTTACAGCCCTTCCTGTGAAAATGCGGTTGCAGCGCTCCGCAGAGCGCTGCAACCGCGAAATATAAACCTTATTTCCGCTGATGATGCGCAAAGCAAAGCGGAGCGCATTTTAAATCGTCCCATGCAGAAAGAAAAAGGACCGCTGCGCAAAACACGCAGCAGTCCTTTTTAAATTCACTCTTGGGGCATCATGGCATCGAACCAGCCCATCAGCTCCGCAGCCATCTGCTCCAGCCGGGTCTCCGGCTGCCATGCAGGCTGTGCGGGCTCCGGGGGCAGTGCCTGTTCCGGGGCGCAGAGCAGTTCTTCCGTTTCCGGCGCAGACTGTTCCTCCACCGCTTCGCACTGCGGCACAGCCTCGGGGATTGTGTCCGGCTGTGCGGGTGTTTCCGGGGCAGTCTGCTGTATGGCTGCAAGGGCAGCTTCGGCTCTGCGGCAGGCGGCTTCAGCCTGTTCTGCCCGGGCATTGGCCTGTTCCAGCTGCTCCCGCGCCTGCTCGCAGGCGGTCTCCAGCTCTGCATTATCGTGCTTGAGGGCAAGCAGGGTGCGCTCAAAGGCGAACATCCGGGTCTGATACCGGCGCACCTCGGCGCGTGCCGCAGCCAGCTTGCGGCTCAGCCGCTCTGCCTGCGCCCGGGCGCTTTCCGCCTGAGCTGCGGCAGATGCCTGTACAGTGACCTGCCGGGCAAATTGTCCGCGCAAGGCACCGGTCTCCCGCTCTGTCTGCACCATGATGCCCTCCCATGCACACCTTGCATGGAACCGGCGCTGACCGCATGGGCGCAGCTGCCAGCCCCATTGTAGCCTGATCTTACTTACGCTTGTTCAGGATGGCCAGCAGCTCATCGTAGTAACGGTTGTCGCTGCTTTCCTCTTCCACGGCCTTCTTTTCAGCCGGAGCAGCAGCCGGGGCGGTATTGCCTGCCGGGGCTGCTGCTGCACCGGTGTCGCTGCTGAACACCGCAGACGGCACAGACTGTGCACCGCCCATGGCGTTGTTGATGCTGTTGCGCAGGTCGCTGGCGCTCTTGTTGTCGAAACCGGTGGCCACAACGGTCACGCGCATCTCATCGGACAGGTTCTCATCAAATGCAGTACCCCAGATGATGTTTGCATCGGGATGTGCGCTCTGGGTGATAAGACCTGCGGCGGTCTCCACGTCCTCCAGACCGATGTCCGGGCTGGAAGTGATGTTGATGATAACGCCGTGTGCACCGGCAATGCTGGTCTCCAGCAGCGGGCTGGAAATAGCAGCCTTGGCGGCGTTCTCGGCCTTGCCTGCACCCTTGGCGCTGCCCACGCCCATGTGGGCGTAGCCGGCATCCTTCATGATGGAGCGCACATCGGCGAAGTCCAGGTTGATGAAGGCGGGCACGTTGATCAGGGCAGAGATGGACTCAACGCCCTGACGCAGCACGTTGTCGGCAGCCTGAAAGGCATTCATCAGGGTGATTTTTTCCTGACTGATCATCTTCAGGCGCTCGTTGGGGATGACGATCAGGCTGTCAACGTGCATCAGCAGGTTGGCAATGCCCTGCTCGGCCAGACCCATCTTGCGCTTGCCCTCAAAGGAGAAGGGCTTGGTAACGATGCCAACAGTCAGGATGCCCAGATCATGTGCCACCTCGGCCACAACGGGTGCTGCACCGGTGCCGGTGCCGCCGCCCATACCGGCGGTGATAAAGACCATCTGGGAACCCTTGAGGGCATTGGCGATCTCGTCCTTGCTTTCTTCAGCGGCGCGCTGGCCGATCTCCGGGTCTGCACCCGCACCGCGACCCTTGGTCAGCTTGGAACCCAGCTGCACCTTGACCGAGGCATGGTTCTTGGCCAGTGCCTGCTGGTCGGTATTCATGGCGATGAACTCCACGCCCTGCAGGCCGTCGCTCACCATGCGGTTCACGGCGTTGCCGCCGCCGCCGCCTACACCGATCACTTTGATCGTCGTAACGTTTTCGTCCAGTTCTTCGTCGAGCATCAATGCCATAACTTTGTCCTCCATCGGATTTTTATGTGGAACTGCGCAAAAGCCGCACAGAAACTATCATACGATACTTATATAACTGTATCGTATCATTTTTTTGCTCCGATTGCAAGACAAAATTGCTTTTTCATGGGTGTTTTTTTCGCAAGCCCTCTCCGGGCGGGAATTTCCTGCCAGATCTGTGCGCCCAGCCCCGCCAAAAGCCGGTCAAGCTCCGCATAGCCGCGCCGGACAAGTTCCACCCCGTCAAGGCGGCTGCTGCCCCGGGCAGCCAGCGCTGCAACCACCAGCGCCGCCCCGCCGCGCAGGTCCGGTGCGGTCAGCTTTGCCCCGTGCAGCGCCCCGGCAGGCTGCACATACAACGTGCGCTCTGCCACCCGGACGTTTGCCCCCAGCGCCGCAAAGCCCCCGGCGCAGGCAAAACGGTTTTCAAACACCCTGTCCTGCAGGCTGCTTTCGCCCTGTGCGCAGAGCATCACCGCCGCCAGCAGCGGGGCGGCGTCCGTGGCAAGACCGGGATAGGGTGCGGTGTGCACATTTCCCGCGCCGCGCAGCGCCCCGAACCGTGAAATGGCGGCAGCATCGTTTGCCCGCTCTACGGTGCAGCCCATTTGTTCCAGAATTTCCAGCAGCGGCGCATACAGCCCGGGTGCGCAGCCCGCCAGCTCCACCCGGCCGCCCGCCGCTGCCACTGCGCAGGCCAGTGTGGAGGCGATGATGCGGTCTGCCATCGGCGCAAAGGTGCAGCCCGCAAGGCAGCGCCTTCCCTGCACCCGGATGGTGTCGGTGCCCGCACCCTCCACGCAGCCGCCGCAGGCGTTGAGGAAGGCGGCAAGATCCACGATCTCCGGTTCCTTTGCGGCGCCATGCAGCACGGTCTGCCCCTGCGCTGTGGCGGCGGCCAGCAGCAGCGTTTCGGTAGCGCCCACGCTAGGGAAAGCTAGACAGATCTCCGCGCCCCGCAGCCCCGCCGGGGCGTAAAGCGTAAGCTGTCCGGGCGCAGCGGGCAGCTGCCGCACCCCCATCTGCGCCAGCCCCTGCAAATGCAGGTCGATGGGTCTTGCCCCGATGCGGCAGCCCCCGGGCAGTACAGTGCTCACCCGCCCCAGCCGCGCCAGCAGCGGCGCGCAGAACAGGATGGATGCCCGCATTCTGCCTGCGGCCTCCGGCGCAAGGTCGGTGCGCATGGGCTGTCCCTGCACCGCCAGCGCTGCGCCCTGCCAGCCCGCCGTGCAGCCCACGCCCCGCAGCAGGGCAAGACAGTCCTCCACGTCGGTCAGGCGCGGCACATTTTGCAGCCGCACCGGCCCGCTGCACAGCAGCACAGCTGCCAGCAGCGGCAGCACACTGTTTTTGGCCGCAGGCACTTCCACCCTGCCCTGCAAAGGCCGTCCGCCCGTAATGATCCAATCCCCAGCCATGCCAAGACCCCCGTTCTGCAAAAGATACCCCATGGTATGCAAAACGAGGGTCTTTGGTCAAAGAAATGCGCCGGAAACGGCTTTTCCGCTGTCTGCGGGATTTGTCCGGTCATTTGTCCGCTTTTTTCGGCTTTCCTGCACCGATATTTCCCCTTTGCGGCTGGAAATGCCGGTCTATATCAGCTTTCGCCCCGGGAGACGGAGAGCACGATGCCCATCTCACCCAGAAGCATCATCAGGCTGGTGCCGCCGGAGGAGAAAAAGGGCAGGCTGATGCCGGTGTTTGGGATGGTGTTAGTAACTACCGCAATATTCAGCACCGCCTGCAGCGCTACCTGCACCACAAAACCCACCACCAGCAGTGCCCCGAAGCGGTCCGGCGCGTGCGCCGCCAGCGTGATGCCCCGCCACAGCAGCGCACTGAACAGCAGAATGACCGCACACGCGCCCAGAAAGCCCAGTTCCTCGCAGAGGATGGAAAAGATGAAGTCGTTCTGCGGCTCGGGCACGAACAGATGTTTCTGACGACTGTTGCCCAGCCCCAGCCCTGCCGCCCCGCCGGAGCCGATGGCATATAGGCTCTGGATGGTCTGGTGTCCGTCGCCCAGCGGATCGGCAAAGGGGTCCAGCCACGAATTAAGACGGTCGGCGGCGTAGGGCACCAGCTCCGGCATGAGCACGATGGCTGTGCCAATGGCGGCAGCGCCGCCCGCCCCCGCCAGCATGAACCACCGCAGCCCGGTGCCGCCCACGAACATGAGCACCGCGCCGATGCTTAAGATCAGCACCGTGCCGGAAAGGTGGGGTTCCAGCAGCATGAGCACTGCCACCACCCCCAGCACCAGCGCAAAGGGTACTACCCCCACCGCAAAGCTGCCCATGCGGTCGTGGTTCAGGGCGATGATATGGGCAAATACCAGCACCACCGCAAATTTGGCGATCTCGCTGGGCTGTAATGTGCCCAGCCCCGGCAGCACCAGCCAGCGCTTACAGCCATTATACTCCGGCATGAACAGCACCGCCGTCAGCAGCACCAGCGAGAGCGCCAGCAGCGGCCACGCCAGTTTGTGATAGATGTGGTAGTCCATCCGGCTGGCCATCCACATCGCCGCCAGACCCATGGCGGCGTACAGCAGCTGCGGCCGCACATAGGCAAAGGCGTCCTGCCGCCGGTACAGTGCCACCGCGCTGCTGGCGCTGCACAGCATCACCAGCCCAAAGGCTACCAGCGTGAGCACCAGCACCAGAAAGGGCAGGTCCATGGGCGGCAGCGGCCGCAGCAGCCCTTTGCGGGCAGCAGTTCTATGCAATCCCGGTCACCTCCGTTTTATGTTATTGTACGCGGGTGCGGGGGCGGTTAGTCATACACGCTGCCGCCGGGCGCATAAACTGCCCGCAAAGGGGGTGCTGCCATGCGCGGCTCAAAACCCACGGACGCCCTGCGCACTTTACCGGAGCGGGCGTTCCGTCTGCGGGCGCGGCTCATTGCGGTGGGGCTGTGCGCCGTCTGCTTTGCAGGGCTCATCGGGCGACTGTTCTGGCTGCAATTATGCACCGGCGGCTGGTACACCCAGCGGGCGCTGGGACAGCAGCTGCGGGACACCGTTGTGCCCGCCGACCGGGGCAAAATATACAGCGCCGATGGTGCGCTGCTTGCCGCCAACAGCAGCTGCTGGACCCTGCGCGCCAGCCCCCGGGAGATGCCGGAGGAGAAGCTTGCCCTTGCCGCCAAAGGGCTTGCGGAGATACTGGAATTGGACGAGGCAAAGCTGCTGGAAAAGTTCAGCGACCGGCGCTCCAACGATTGCCTTTTGCGCTACCGGGTGGAGCGGGAAACCGCCGATGCCGTGCGGGATTTCTGCGCGGCGAACGGCATTACCGGCGTGCGCATCAATCAGGATTCCAAGCGCTGGTACCCACAGGGGGAGCTGCTGGCCTCGGTGCTGGGGTTCACCAACGTGGACAATGCCGGGGTCAGTGGGCTGGAGCTGAAATACAACGACATCCTTACCGGGCAGAACGGCGTGGTGCTGACCGCCGTGAACGCTTGGGGCTACACGCTGGCGCAGAGCTACGAGACGGAACTTACGCCCGTGGAGGGCAGCGGGCTGCGGCTGACCATCGATGCAAATATTCAACATTATCTTGAAAATGCGTTGAATTATGCGGTGCAGGAGCATCATGTAGCCGCCCGCAGCGTGGGCATCGTGATGGAGGTGAACACCGGGGCAGTGTTGGCCATGGCCACCACCCCGGCCTACGACCCCAACCAGCCCCGGGTGATCGCCGACAAGGCCGCGCGCGCCGCCGTGGACGCCCTTTCCGGTAAAGAGCGCGCCGCCGCTTTGCAGCTGGCGCAGCAGACCCAGTGGCGCAACAAGGCGGTAAGCGACTTATACGAGCCGGGCAGTGTGTTCAAACTCATCACCTGTGCGGCGGCGCTGGATGCCGGTGCCATCACCCGGCACTCCACCTTTTACTGCGGAGACTCCATCTCGGTGGCGGGCACGCGGTTCCACTGCGCCAACCACAAACGCCACGGCAGCCAGACCGTGACACAGGCGCTGGAAAACTCCTGCAATCAGAGCTTCATCCAGATCGGGGCGCGGCTGGGCAAGCAGGCTTTCTGCGATTATTTTGCCGCTTTCGGCCTACGGGAGCCCACCGGCATCGACCTGCCCGCCGAGCCGAAAAAGAGCCTGTACTACACCGCCGACCGCATGGGGCCGGTAGAGCTGGCGTCCTGTGCCTTCGGGCAGAGCAGCAAAATTTCCTATCTGGAAATAGCTGCTGCCGTCTGCGCGGTGGTAAACGGCGGGCGTCTGATGCAGCCGTATCTGGTATCGGACATCCTAGCGCCGGACGGCAGCGTTTTGCAGCACAATGCTCCGGTGTGCAAGCGGCAGGTGATCCAGCCCGCCACCTCCGCCGCCATGCGGGAGATGATGGAGGCGGTGGTGCTGTACGGCGGCGGACGCAACGCACAGATCGCGGGCTACCGGGTGGGCGGCAAAAGCGGCACCAGCCAGAAGCTGGACAGCGCCGACGAGAAAGCCCGCATCGCCAGCTTTGTGGCGGTAGCGCCCATTGATGACCCGCAGTTTTTGTGTCTGGTCTGTCTGGATGAGCCACACAGCTGGACCACCGCCGGCGGCAGTCTTTCGGCACCGGTCTGTGCCGAAGTGCTGGAGCAGACGCTGGTGTACAAGGGCGTCCCCCGGGCAGCGGACACCGGCAGCGCAGACGCGCAAGCCGCTGCCCTGCCCGCCGATGGAGACAGCTTTGATGGGGCGTGACGATTTGGAATGCGCGCCGCGTTCGCTTTGCGCATAAACAGCGGAAGAATGATTTTTAATTTGCAATTCTGGAAAATCTGCGGATTTTCCAGAATTGCCTTTTCACGGGAGGGGTCGTGGAGGAAAACGGCATTTGCAGCGCCGCTTTCTGCGAAAGCGCGGCGCTGCGGGAAAGGCTGTATCTTGTCTTTACGACCCTTTCCGTGAAAAATGCGTTTGGAGCGCTCCGCAGAGCGCGACAAACGCTCTATATCAAAAGAAGTTTCCGCTATATTTGCCCAGAGCGCAAGCGGAGGGCATTTTTAATATTCCCCCTCTCCCGCTGGACTTTGAAATGTGTTATACTGGGAGAAAACGATGCACACAGGAGAGATGACCATGCAATATAAGATTCTGGCAAGCGATTACGACAACACGCTGATGCCCTTTGGCGAAGCAAAGCCCCGCCCGGCGGTGGTAAAGGCGGTAAAAAAGCTGCAGGCTGCCGGGGGCAAATTCGTGCTCAGCACCGGCCGCTCCTACCCCGGCATCCGGGACAAAAACCAGCTGGGCGGCATCCGGTTCGACTACGCCATCACCTGCAACGGTGCCTGCGTGGTGGACAGGCAGGGCAACGTAATAGCCGAGCATCCGCTTACCAGCGAGGAGATGTATGTGCTGGTGGATTTTTGCGAGGATTATAACTACCCGCTGCAATTCAACTTCCGGGATGCCTATTACGCCTACTGCGAGTACGAGTATCTGCACACCGGATATCAGATGATGAACAGCCCCGGGCTGGACTGCGTGGACGGCGAGGATCAGGACAGGCATCTTTTGGATATGCCCCACGCCGCCTTTGCCGCCATGCCGCCGCAGGAGGTGGAGCGCTTCCACGAAAAATACGGCTACCTTGGTCTGCACTGGATGCAGACGGGCGCGCAGAACGCGGACGGCTACTGCTACTACGATATCGTGCGCGGCGGCATGGATAAGGGCGTAGGGCTTGCCGACCTGTGTGCACAGATGGGGCTTACGCTGGCGGATGCTGTGGCTGTGGGCGATTCTGCCAACGATGTGGGGATGCTGAAAGTCGCGGGCCTGAGCGCCTGCATGGCAAACGGCACCCCGGACGCCAAGGCCGCTGCCGACCGGATCATCGGGGACGTGCGGGAGGACGGCGTGGCGGCGCTGATCGAGGAGCTGTGGTTCGACGGCCCCCGTGCGGAGCCCTCCGGCAAAGACTTTGGCTCTGCATGGGGCAATATTGAAAGCGCAGGCGGCAGCTTATGAGCTTTGCGCCGGTATACGATGACCGCAGCCGGGCACTGATCTTGGGCACATGGCCCAGCCCCAAAAGCCGGGAGATGGCCTTTTACTACGGTCATCCGCAAAATCGGTTCTGGCCGCTGCTGGCGGCGCTGACCGGGGAGCCGCTGCCCGCGCGGGAGGATATCGCCGCCAAAAAGCAGCTGCTTTTGCGCCACGGGCTGGCACTGTGGGATACGCTGGAAAGCTGCACTATCACCGGCGCGTCGGATGCTTCTATCCGGGATGTGGTGCCCAACGATATCGCCGGGCTGCTGCGCAAGGCGCCCATCCGGGCGGTGTTCTGCAACGGTGCCACAGCCTACCGTATCTATACAAAATATCAGCAGCCGCTTACCGGCATCCCGGCTGTCCGTCTGCCCAGTACAAGCCCCGCCAACGCCGCCTGCAGCCCCGCCCGGCTGGAGGAGCTTTGGGGCGCTGCGCTGGCGGACTGGATCGTAAAATGATGACAAGGCTGTAAATTCTTTTGCGGGATACTTGCGTTTTTTTGCGGACGTTGTATTATGGATATCATAAGGGGCGCACTGCCCCGGACAAGGAGAAATGACCATGAGCAAGATCATCCGCACCCAAAAGCCCAGCGTGCTGCCTTTTTACGCCATGGCGCTGGTGTTCGTGGTGCTGTGCGCAGTGCTGCCGATGTATAAATTATGGGCGCTGCTGGTGGCGCTGGGCGGTGCCGCCGTGGCCTTTGGCGTGGCACAAAAGACCTGCCCGCCCCGGGTGGTGGAGCGGGAAGTACCCTTCCACACCGGTGTGGAGGATGTGGATCAGATGCTGACCGATATCCAGCAGAAGCTGGACACCCTGCACGCGCTGAACGAGACACTGCCCGACCCGCAGCTGTCCGCCGCTATGACCCGCATGGAAAAGGCAGGACGCTCCATCGTGGAAACCGTGGAAGCAAACCCCGCCAAGGCAAAGCAGGTGCGCCGGTTTGCCAACTACTATCTGCCGGACGCCGTAAACGTTTTGCAGCAGTACGCAAAGCTTGCAAAGCAGGGTGTGCGGGGCGAGAACGCCGCCGCCATCCGCGCCGAGGTGGAGCACAACGCTGCCTCCATTGCCACGGCTTTTGAAAACCAGCTGGATGCCCTGTACGCGGCAGAGAGCATGGACCTGTCCGCAGACCTGACCGTTTTGCAGAATATGCTGAAAGGGCAGGGTCTGAGCAAGTAAAATCAGAATATCCCCTCGGGATTTTGAAAGGAAGGAATCACTTATGGCTGACAATACCCTGAATTTTGATCTGGATGCCCCCGCAGTGCCCACCCTGACGCTGGACCCCACCCCCGCCGCTGTGCCGCAGGAGGAAAAGCCCGCCGCTGCCCCTGCCCCGGAAGCACAGGTGAACCTGACCCCCGAGGAGCAGGCCATGGTGGATCAGTTTGCCCAGAAGATCGATATCACCAACAGCCAGCAGGTGCTGCAGTACGGCTCTGCCTGCCAGAAGAAGATCGGCGATTTTTCTGAAGCCGCTCTTTCCAAGGTGTCCACCAAGGATTTGGGCGAGGTGGGCGATATGATCACCGACCTCATCGGCGAGCTGAAGAGTTTTGACGCCAACGAGGAACAGCAGAAGGGCATCATGGGCTTCTTCAAGAAGAAAACCAGCCAGCTGGATGCCCTCAAGACCAAGTACGACAAGACCGAGACCAACGTGGAAAAGATCCAGTCCATGCTGGAAGCCCATCAGGTGCAGCTGCTCAAGGATATCGCCATGCTGGACAAGATGTACGAGCTGAACATGGCCTACTTCAAGGAGCTGAGTATGTATATCCTTGCCGGCAAGAAAAAGCTGGCAGATGTGCGTGCCAACGAATTGCAGCAGGCCATGGACAAGGCCAAAGCATCCGGCCTGCCGGAGGACGCACAGGCTGCCCGCGACCTTGCCGACCAGTGCGAGCGTTTTGAGAAAAAGCTGTATGATCTGGAACTGACCCGCAATATCAGCCTGCAGATGGGCCCCCAGATCCGTCTGCTGCAAAACAACAACACCATGATGGCGGAAAAGATCCAGTCCACCATCGTGAACACCATCCCGCTGTGGAAGAACCAGATGGTGCTGGCACTGGGTCTGGCACACAGCCAGCAGGCTATGCAGGCAGAGCGCGCCGTGACCAACATGACCAACGACCTGCTGAAGAAGAACGCCGAGGCGCTGAAGATGGGCACCATCGAGACCGCCAAGGAGAGCCAGCGCGGCATCGTGGATATCGAGACCCTGCAGCAGACCAACAAGAGCCTGATCGAGACGCTGGACGAGCTGAACAAGATCCAGAGCGAGGGCCGCGCAAAGCGTGCCGCCGCCGAGCAGGAGCTGACCCGCATCGAGGACGAGCTGAAAACCAAAATGATGGAGATCCGGAGCTGAAATGGCAAACGCTGATTTTTCTCAGAACAAACAAACCGCTCCCGGCGGTTTTGACGCGGGCAGCTACCGCGAAAAAGCAAAGCCGGAGCAGGCCGTAAGGCTGACGCCCCGCCAGCAGAAGCTGGCCGCACTGGAAGCAAAGCTGCCCGCTGCGCTTTCCACCCGGGCGGCGGCGCTGGCTTTGAGCGTAGTGGTGATGCTGGCGGCTTTCTTTGGCTTTGGCAGCGCCAAGCTGCGCGGCAAGTACAACACCGCCCGCCAGTGGTTCACCGCAGGGGTCGCCGCCGACAACGGCTATAACCTGAGCGAGGAACTGACCACCCGGGAGAACATGGCCGCAAATATCCTCACCACCGCATCCAATACCCTTGGCGCAGACAGCGCCGAGGTGCTGGCCGCACAGACGGCGCTGAACGATTTCTCCGCTTGTCTGCAGGCGGTGCAGAACGGCGGCAAAAGCCAGACGCTGACCTCGCTGCCCTATTATCAGGGCAGCACGATGCACGCGCTGTATCAGGCCGACCAGGCGCTGGGCGCTGCCATCGACCAACTGTATGCAAAATTACAGGAGCAGGCCGCCGACCCCATGAAGATGGGCGCGGTGCAGGGGCAGTACGGCCAGTTCAACAGTGCAGCCACCATCATCGGCACCTTGCAGTACAATACGGCGGTGTATGAATATCAGAAGGATGTCGGCGGCTTCCCGGCCAGTGTGCTGGGCACTTTGTCCGGCGTAAAGGAGGTTGAGCCCTTCGCATGAAAAACTTTGCAAAACGCATCAGCGCACTGGTGCTGGCCGTGGTGGTCAGTGCGGCGGTGCTGTGCCCGGCGGCCTCTGCCGCCCAGCTGCCCAGCCTGCCCAAGGGCGAGTGTGTGGTGGACGATGCTGGTGTGCTGAGCAGCAGCACCGTGCAGACCATCACCGAACTGAACGCCCAGCTGGAATCCAGCTGCAGCGGCGCACAGATCAGTGTACTGACAGTAGAATACACGGGTAATGATTCCACGGAGGATTACGCCACACAGGCTTTCAACGTTTGGGGCATCGGTTCGTCCTCCCAGAATAACGGCGTGCTGATTTTGTTGGTAATGGAATCGGCGCAGTATGCGGACGGCGACTACTACCTGACCTACGGCGATGGCTTCCGCAACACCACGCTGGCAAAGCAGTCCAGCGCCATCGCCCAGACCATGGAAGATCAGTTCGCTGCAAAGGATTATGACGGTGCAGTGACCACCTGTGCCCGGAACGTGGCAAACACCATCGCGGATATCTACGGGGTCAGCCTTTCCGGCAGCACCGGTAACGGCAGCACCGTGCAGCCCGGCTATCAGGGCGGGCAGAGCAGCGGCGGCAGCACCCTGACCGACATCTTGACCCTTGTGGTCGGCGCTGTTCTGCTTATCGTCATCATCCGGTCAATGGCCTATGTTTTTGCCAGCCCCTGCGGCTGGCTGTGGTGCTTCGGCGGACCCCGTCCTCCTTACAGACGACGTGGCCGCCGCGGCCCGCCGCCGCCCCCGCCGGGCGGCTACTACGGTGGCTCCCGTGGCCCCCGGCCTCCGCGCGGCGGCGGCTTTGGCGGCATGGGCGGCGGCTCCTTCGGGGGCGGTGCCGGGCGCGGCGGTTTCGGTGGCGGCAGCTTTGGCGGCGGCTTCGGTGGCATGGGCGGCGGTTCCAGCCATGGCGGCGGCGGTGGCCGTGGGCGGTAATGAAAATAAAAAGAGAAAGGCAGTGGCTTTGATATGTACCCCCAATACTGGACACCCAGTATGGGGGTATTTTTATGCGATACAGTTATGAGCACAAAAAGAAGTGTGTTGAATTGTACCGATATTTTACAAAAAATTCACGCTGGCAGGGTTGCCGCCGCATACCGGATGTGCTATGATGAAGTGCAAAATTTCAAGCGGAGCGATGAATTTTGATTTGTCAAGCTCGCGGAATCAGGAGGAACTACCATGCAGAAGAATTATGTGCAGGAAATTCTGAGCATCATTCACAGCGGTCTGCCCAGGGCAGAGCTGGCCGAAAAACTGTCTGATTACCATGAAAAGGATCTGGCGGATGCGTTGGAGTCACTGACCCCCGCCGAACGTCAATCGCTCTATTCCATTCTGGGCGTGGATACTGTTGCCGAGATCTTTACTTATCTGGACGATGCCGAGCCGTACCTGAAAGAGCTGCCCAGCCATGAAGCTGCAAAGGTCATTTCCAACATGGACTCGGACGATGCGGTGGACGCGCTGGAAGACCTTGACGATACCGATAAGAACGAGATCGTCAACAAGCTGGACAAAGACTCGGTTGAAGATGTGAAGATGCTGCTCTCGTATGACGAGGATGAGATCGGCAGCAGGATGACCACCAACTACATCTCCATCAAAAACGATATGACCATCCGGCAGGCGATGAGCGAGCTGGTGAAACAGGCCGGAGAAAACGATAACATCTCCACGCTGTATGTGGTGGACGAAAACGAGCACTTCTATGGTGCAATCGACCTGAAAGACCTCATCATTGCACGTGCAGAGGAAAGTCTGGAAAGCCTGATCGTCCGCTCTTATCCCTACGTCACAGACCGGGAGCAGATCAGTGATTGTATCGACCGCATCGTGGACTACGCGGAGCGCAGCCTGCCGGTGCTGAACGATGCCGGCAAGCTGGTGGGCATCATCACATCGTCCGATGTGGTCGAGCTGGTCGATGATGAGATGGGCGATGATTACGCAAAGCTGGGCGGTCTGACCGGCGAGGAGGATCTGAACGAAAGCGTTTTTGAAAGCGTGAAAAAGCGTCTCCCGTGGCTGATCGCTTTACTGTTCCTCGGGATGCTGGTCTCCTCGGTCGTCGGCGCGTTTGAATCAGTGGTGGCGGTGCTGCCGGTGGTCATCTGCTTCCAGTCCATGGTGCTGGATATGGCCGGCAACGTTGGCACCCAGTCTCTGGCAGTGACCATCCGTGTGCTGGTGGATGAAAACCTGACCCTTTCCAAAAAGCTGCAGCTGCTCTGGAAGGAGACCCGCGTGGGTCTGTTGAACGGTGCAATTCTGGCCGTGATGGCCTTGGGTTTTCTGGGCTGCTACATCCGCTTTTTCAAGGGCTATGTCTGGACCTCGGCGTTTTTGCTGTCCGGCTGCGTCGGGCTGTCGCTGATCGTGTCCATGGTCATTTCCAGTCTGGTGGGCACGCTGATCCCGATGCTGTTCCACAAGATCCATATCGACCCGGCGGTTGCCTCCGGCCCGCTGATCACCACGATCAACGATCTGGTGGCGGTTGTGGTCTACTATGGCCTTGCCATGGTCGTGCTGATCGATCTGTTCCATCTTGCATGATAAGAAATAAAACAGGAACCGGTGCACCAAATGCAATGTGTGCCGGTTCCTGTTTTTCTTTGCGCAGGGGCTTATAGCAATTCAACTTTTTATCGCAAATATGCTGTTTGAATGTTGCGCTAATTTTTTGTCTTGCGATAAAAAAGATTATTTGCCCAGATGCCAGATGTCGCGGTCGTACTCGGCAATGGTGCGGTCAGAGGAGAACATACCCGCCTTGGCAATGTTCACCAGACACTTGCGCCGCCAGCCCATGGGGTCGCAAGCGTAATCGCTGAGGGCCTGTCCCTTGCGCACAACGTAGGCGTTGAAGTCCGGCAGGGTCTGGAACCAGTCTTTATGGATCAGCTCGTCGTGCAGGCGGGTCAGGTTTTCGGCATGACCGGCGGCCAGCATCTCCGGCCCGGTCAGGAAGCTGATGGCGCGGCGGATGTTGGCATCGCCCTCCACCCACTGGGCGGGGTCGTAATCGCCCACGGCGTAGCGGTGGATGACCTGATCGGAGGTCTGACCGAAGATATAGATGTTCTCTTCGCCCACCTGCTGGCTGATCTCCACGTTGGCACCGTCCATGGTGCCCAGCGTCAGCGCGCCGTTCAGCATGAATTTCATGTTGCCGGTGCCGGAAGCTTCCTTGGAGGCAAGGCTGATCTGCTCAGAAAGGTCGCAGGCCGGGATCAGCTTTTCGGCGGCGGTGACGTTGTAGTTCTCCACAAACACCACCTGCAGCCACTTGGACACCTCCGGGTCTGCGGCGATGACCTTGGAGAGGGTCAGCAGCGCATGGATGATGTCTTTTGCAATGGTGTAGGCGGGCGCGGCTTTTGCACCGAAGATGCTCACCAGTGGAGCGGCGGGCAGGTGCCCGGCCTTGATCTCGTAGTACTGATGGATGAGGTACAGCAGGTTGAGCTGCTGGCGCTTATACTCGTGCAGGCGCTTGGACTGGATATCGAACACGGCATAGGTGTTCACAGTCACCTTCTGGGTGTGCAGCAGCCAGTCGGCCAGTGCTTCCTTGTTGGCCTTTTTCACAGCAGTCAGCTCGCTGAGCACCGTCTCGTCCTCGGCAAAGGCCAGCAGTTTTTCCAGCTCGGCGGCGTCCTTGCGGAAGCCGGAGCCAATGTGCTTTTCCAGCGTGGCGGTCAGGCGCGGGTCGCACTCCAGCAGCCAGCGGCGGAAGGTGATGCCGTTGGTCTTATTGTTGAACTTTTCCGGGTACAGCTCGTAGAAGCCGTGCAGCTCAGAGTTTTTCAGGATCTCGGTATGCAGTGCCGCCACGCCGTTGGTGGAGTGGGTAAAGTGGATGTCCATGTGTGCCATGTGCACCCGGTCGTCCTTGTCGATGATGGCAAGGCTCTCGTCCTCGGTGCGGGTACGTGCCAGCGCATCCAGCTTTTCAATGATGGGCATCAGCTGCGGCACCACGGCATCCAGATAGGCGCGCGGCCACTTTTCCAGTGCTTCAGCCAGAATGGTGTGGTTGGTGTAGGCGCAGGTCTTGGTAACGATCTCCACGGCCTCCTCAAATTCGATGCCGCGCGCGCCCAGCAGGCGGATCAGCTCCGGGATGACCATGCTGGGGTGGGTGTCGTTGATCTGGATGGCGGCGTAGTCTGCCAGATCATGGTAGTTGCAGCCCCGGGCGGCGCACTCGGCCAGAATGAGCTGTGCACCGGCAGAGACCATCAGGTACTGCTGGTATACCCGCAGACGGCGGCCGGCTTCATCGGAATCGTCCGGGTAGAGGAAGAGGGTCAGGTTCTTATCAATAGCGGTCTTGTCGAAGGCAATGCCGTCATGGACGATGCTCTCGTCAATGGTGTCCAGATCGAACAGGTTCAGGGTGTTGGTGCGTCCCTCGTAGCCGGTGACCGCCAGCTTGTACAGCCGGGCGGTGTACTCCTTGCCCGCCAGTTCCACCGGGTAGGTGGTGTCGGTCTTTTCCGCCCAGCTGTGGGCAGTCAGCCACGGGTCGGGCTTTTCGTTCTGCACGCCGTCCTCAAAGGACTGATGGAACAGACCAAAATGGTACCGCAGACCTACGCCGTCGCCGGGCAGGTTCAGCGTTGCCAGAGAGTCGAGGAAGCAGGCGGCCAGACGCCCCAGACCGCCATTGCCCAGAGAAGGCTCCGGCTCTACCTCTTCAATGTCGGAAAGGCGCTTTCCGGCAGCAGCCAGCGCAGACCGGGCTTCGTCGTACAGCCCCAGATTGATGAGGTTGTTGGACAGCAGCTTGCCAATAAGGAATTCGGCGCTGATATAGTACAGCTTGCGCCCGGTGACCGGCCGCACGCGGTCGGCGCTCTTCTGCCGCACCAGTTCCAGCAGTGCCAGATACAGCTCCTGGTCGGTGCAGTCTGCCAGCAGCTTGCCGGTAATACTCTGTAACGTTTCGGTAAAGCTCATAAAAGCATCCTCCTTTGCTAGGGTGTATCTGAAAAGGCGAAAATTCAGTCTGTTTCTCTGTTTTCAGATACACCTTACGGAAAACAGGTTTGACATCTGTATTTCAAGATATACCACATAGAACCTTCAAAATCTTGCCTAAATAGTGCAAACTGTGGTACAATCCTATCATCAGGGGGTGAGACGATGCAAAATCAGGCATCTTTGCAGGAGACAAAACAGCACGGTGCAGTGCGGTTTCCGTTCAATCTGTACCCCTGCACCATTCCGGGGGATTTTCAGCAGGTAGCACTCCACTGGCACGAGAGCATGGAGCTGGTTTTTGTCAAGCAGGGCACAGGGCTGGTGCAGGTGGGCGCTGTGACCTACCCGGCCTACCGGGGGGATATCTTCCTTTTTGCCCCGGGCACGCTCCATGCGCTGCGGCAGGCAGAGGGAGAGCGCATGGAATACGAAAATATCATCTTTGAACCGGAGCTGCTGGGCGGCGCGGAGGATCTTTGCGCCGAAAAGTATCTGCTGCCGCTGCAAAGCGGGCGGCTGTCGCTGCCGGTGCGTCTGACTCCGAACGATTTGTGCTATCTGCAAGCCGCCGCCTGCCTGCGGGAGCTGGAAGATGCCAACCGCGCCAAGCGCCCCGGCTACGAGCTGCTGGTAAAAGGGGCGCTGCTGCGCTTTCTTGCCCTGCTCATTGCGCAGGGCAGGCAGTGTCTCCCCACCGAAACTGCCGACACCCAGCGGCTGAAAACGGTGCTGCAATGGCTTTCGGCACATTATGCCGAGCCGCTCCGGGTGGCGGATGCTGCCGGGGTCTGCTCCTTCAGCGCCAGCCATTTTATGCGTTGGTTCCGGCAGATGACCGGGCAGAGCTTTATCTCCTTTCTGAACGAGTACCGGCTGAACACCGCAGCCGAGGTGCTGCAGACCACGGACGAGACTGTGCTGACTATCGCCACCCGGTGCGGGTTTGAAAACCTTTCCTATTTTAATCGGGCGTTCAAGGCGCATTTTGGCATGACCCCACGGGAGTACCGGAAAAAATAAGCAGACCGGGTCTGATGGGAAAGCGAGAACAGCCTGCATTCCGGTGCGATCTGCACGTTCTGAAAGACGTCAATCTTGAGGTCGCCGAGGGCGAAAAGCTGGTGATCATCGGGCCGTCCGGTTCAGGCAAGTCCACCACGGTGCGCTGCATGAATTTTCTGGAAGAGCCCACCAGTGCGCTGGACCCGGAGACCATTCAGGAAGTGCTGGACGTCATGGTGCGGCTGGCGCACGAAAAGAACATTACCATGGTGGTGGTCACCCACGAGATGGGCTTTGCCCGGCAGATGGCAGACCGCGTAGTATTTATGGCAGACGGCCAGATCTTGGAAGAAGGCACACCGGAGCACTTCTTCACCAATCCTAAAAACGAGCGTGTGCGCCAGTTCTTGGGCAAGATCATCCGGTAAGCAATTTTGGTCACTGCGGAGCTGCCGCAGCACAAGCGGCACCCGTTGTGGATAGAGCAGCCCATGGGGGACGGAAGGGAAAGCCGTCCGGGCTGCGGACTTTATAAATAAAAGAAAAAGCGATGACCCGTGCAGGTGGGTCATCGCTTTTCTCGTCCCTTGCGGGACAGGCAGGGTAAATGATAAGAAGGTAAATGAAGAAAATAGCAAGGTGAAAAACAAAGGCGTGTGCGGAGCCGAATTTGCTGCTCCAAAGTGAAGATGTATCCAAGTTTCGCTTTTGTTGGATACAACATACCACTTCAGAACAAAAATTGCAAGAGGTTTTTTAAAATTTTTGCCCGAAATTACGCGGGAAATCGCATTTTTGTAGAAACGCACAAATTTTACGGAAAGTTCCCGGCAAACTGACGAACAAGCATAAAAACGGAACAACAGCCGCAAGACCGCACAGGGATACCTTTATAAAACCGGCGGGCAATGGAACGCAGGCGTGGAAAGCTGATTTTCGTGGGATATAGCCTGCACCGCTTTACAAGCAGCCGGGGGTGTGTTAAGATGGACACATCTGCTGTAACCGGAAAAATGCACGCGCCGGGCAGCGGCGGCGTACCGGGAAAAGTGCCCGGTGCCGGGAGGGGAGAAACGAATGACAAAGCTACTGCATGGCAATGAAAAAAACAGACTGACCGGCGGGTGCGAGCCGCTGTTCAGCCAAAAAGAGCTGCTGGTACTGGTCATCCCGCTGCTGGTGGAGCAGCTGCTGGAAGTGACGGTGGGCATGGCCGACACCATGATGGTGTCCCGCTGCGGCGAGGCGGCAATCTCCGGCGTCAGTCTGGTGGATATGATCAACAACCTTATCATCGTGCTGTTTGCGGCGCTGGCTACCGGCGGCGCGGTGGTGGTAAGCCAGTATCTGGGCGCAAAGGACAGGCCGGATGCCGACAAAAGCGCCGGTCAGCTGCTGCTGCTCAGCGGCTTGTCCGGTGCGGTGATCGGCGCGGTATGCTTTGTGCTGGCACGCCCCATGATCCGGCTGTTCTACGGCTCTATTGATACCGACGTGCTGGACGCAGGCGTGAAATATTTGCAGATCATCGCCCTCAGCTACCCGTTTCTGGCGCTGTATAACGGCGGCGCGGCGCTGTTCCGCAGCATCGGCAACTCCAAGATCTCCATGCAGATCAGCTTTCTGATGAACATCATCAACATCGTGGGCAACGCGGTGTGCATCTTCGGCTTCAAAATGGGAGTGGACGGCGTAGCGTGGCCCAGCGTGGTGTCCCGCGTGGTGGCTGCGGCGCTCATCCTGCGCAAGTGCTACCGGGAGGATGCGGTGCTTACCGTGCCCAAGACCCTGCGGCTGGACGGCGGCATGGCAAAGCGCATTCTGGGCATCGGTATCCCCTCGGCCTTTGAGAACAGCCTGTTCGAGGCCGGGCGCATTCTGGTGGTGAGCATGATCTCCACCTTTGGCACAGTGCAGATCGCAGCCAACGCCGTGGCAAACAATCTGGACGGCATGGGCGTCATCCCGGGCAAGGCCATCGGTCTGGCCATGATCACGGTGGTGGGGCGGTGCATCGGCGCCGGCGACCACGAGCAGACCGTTTACTACACCCGCAAGCTGATGCTGTGGGCTTACATCACCATGGGGCTTTCCAACGGAGCGATCTTGCTGTTCCTCCGGCAGCTGGTGGGCATCTACGCCCTTTCCGGCGAGACGATGGAATTGGCCATCACACTGGTCACCATCCATGCGGGCTGCGCCATCATCTTCTGGCCGCTGTCCTTCGTGCTGCCCAACGCCCTGCGCGCAGCCAACGACGTGAAATTCACCATGGTGGTGTCCATCCTCAGCATGGCGTGCTGGCGGCTGGGCTTCAGCTATCTGCTGTGCGTTCGCATGGGCTGGGGCGCTGTGGGCGTGTGGGTGGCTATGGTCATCGACTGGACCTGCCGCGTGACCTGCTTTGTGCTGCGCTTCCGCAGCGGCGCATGGAAAACAAAATATCAGGCATAACAATAAGGAGAAAAGCATGAAACTGATCAGCTGGAACGTGAACGGCCTGCGCGCCTGCCTGACCCACGGCTTTGCCGAGAGCTTTGCCGCGCTGGACGCGGACATCTTCTCGGTGCAGGAGACCAAGATGCAGCCGGGACAGGCGGATTTTGCGCCGGAGGGCTACACCGAATACACCTACTCGGCCGAGAAAAAGGGATACTCCGGCACAGCCTGCTGGTGCAAAACAGCACCGCTGGCAGTGACCACCGGCATCGGGCTGGAACAGCACGACCACGAGGGGCGGGTGCTGACGCTGGAATACCCCGGCTTTTATCTGGTAAACTGCTACACCCCCAATAGTCAGGACGGGCTGAAGCGGCTGGACTACCGCATGGAGTGGGAGGATGCCTTCCGGGCATACCTGCTGGCACTGGACGCCCAAAAGCCGGTGATCCTGTGCGGCGATTTAAACGTGGCGCACACCGAGATGGACATTAAAAACGCCAAGACCAACCGCATGAGCGCGGGCTTTACCGACCAGGAGCGCGCCAAGATGACCGAACTGCTGGCGGCGGGCTTTGCGGACAGCTTCCGGATGGTGCACCCGGACGAGGTGAAGTACAGCTGGTGGAGCTACCGCTTCCACGCGCGGGAAAAGAACGCGGGCTGGCGCATCGACTATTTTATCGTTTCCCGGCGCATTGCAGACCGCATCCGCGCCGCCGAGATCCACAACGAGATCTTTGGCTCCGACCATTGCCCGGTGGAGCTGCAGATCGACCTGTAATATAAGGAGAAGCCAATGCTGAAAAATTATCTTCTGATCTTCTTTATCTCCATGGTGCCCATCATCGAACTGCGCGGGGCCATCCCTATTGGGCTGGGCATGGGGCTGCCGGTGCTGCCCACCTACCTTTTGTGCGTGCTGGGCAATATGATCCCGGTGCCCTTCATCTATCTGTTCGCCCGCAAGTTCCTCATCTGGGGTTACCACAAGCCCCTCATCGGCCCCATCTGCCGCTTTTGCATCAATAAGGGCGAAAAGGGCGGCCGCGCACTGGAAGCCAAGGCAGGCAAGGGTCTGACCGTGGCGCTGCTGCTGTTCGTGGGCATCCCGCTGCCGGGCACCGGTGCATGGACGGGCACGCTGGCAGCCTCCATTCTGGATATGAAGTTCAAGGATGTGCTGATCGCCTGCATGGGCGGCGTGCTGCTGGCGGGCATCATCATGGGCTTGGCAAGCGCCGGTCTGCTGGGCGCGCTCAGCGGGCTGTTTGCGGCGGGCTGACAAAACGCGGACGTTTTTGTCGTGAAAAATGCCGGTAGCATTTCCGCGCGGAGTATGTTACACTAAATAATAGTTGTGAAAACCGGACTCTGCTTCCGGCCAGAAAGGACGTTATAGAACATGGATCAGGCACTGAATCAGAAAATTGACGCATACATTGCGGAAAACAAAGAGCAGCTGCTGCAGGACATTGCAGCGCTGGTCGCCATCGACAGCGTGGAGGGCAGCCCGGAGGAGGGCGCACCCTTCGGCGCAGGCCCCCGGGCAGCGCTGGACAAGACGCTGGAGCTGGCAGCAGGCATGGGCTTTGCCACCCGCAACTGCGAAAACTACATCGGCTATGCCGAACTGGCCGGTGCAGACCCTGAAAAATATCTGGCTACCATCTGCCATGTGGACGTTGTGCCCGTGGGCAACGGCTGGACGGCAGATCCCTTTAAGATGCGCATTCAGGACGGCTGGCTGCTGGGACGCGGCGTCGCGGATGATAAAGGCCCGATGATCGTTACTCTGTACGCGCTGAAGTTCCTCAAGGAGCAGGGTTACCAGCTGCGCTACCCCATCCGTGCCATCGTGGGCGACAACGAGGAGACCCACATGAACGATGTGAAGTACTATCTGGAAAACTACCCCGCCCCGGTGTTCTGCTTTACCCCGGATGCCGAGTTCCCGGTGTGCAACGGCGAAAAAGGCCACTTTGGCGGCAAAATCGTCAGCCCGGTGTGCAACGGCGTCATTGCAGAGTTTGAGGGCGGTGTAGCCAACAACGCTGTGCCGGACCGCGCCAGCGCACTGGTCAAGACCGATATCCGCAAGCTGAAGAACGCTCCCAACATCACGCTGGAACCAGAAGGGGACGGCGTGCGGGTGCGCGGCTGGGGCAAGTCCGGCCACGCCGCCATGCCGGAGGGCACGGTGAACGCCATTGGTCTGGTAGCGGATTATCTGCTGGACAACGGCCTGTGCAATGACGCCGAGCGCGCTTATCTGGAGGCACTGCACAAGCTGCACAGCTCCACCGCAGGCACCGGCCTTGGCATCGACTGCGCCGACGGCCCCTTTGGCCCGCTGACCATCATCGGCGGCCGCATCTATATGGAGGACGGCAAGCTGGTGCAGACCATCGACAGCCGCTTCCCCACCTGCACCAATGGCGAAAAGCTGACCGCACAGGTCACCGCTGCGCTGGGCGAGGGCGCAAAGCTGGAGGATGTGGACGCAGCCGAGCCTTTCTATATCGCAGCCGACAGCCCCGCCATCCGCGCCTGCATCGACACCTACAACGAGGTGACCGGCGAGAACGCCACCCCCTTTACCATGGGCGGCGGCACCTATGCCCGCCACTTCCCCTATGCCGTCAGCTTCGGCCCGGAGCATGAGGATGTAAAGCTGCCGGAGTTCGGCGGCCCGATGCACGGTGCCAACGAGGCGGCTCCCATCAACAAGCTGCTGGAGGCCGTCAAGATCTACATTCTGGCGCTGCTGCGGCTGGAAGAGATCGACTTCTGAGGTACAGCATGAACGTGCTTGTCATTGACGGGCAGGGCGGGGGACTGGGACGCCAGCTGGTGGCCGCCCTCAGCGCCCAGTGCCCGGACATCCGGCTGGTGGCCGTGGGCACCAACAGTGTGGCCGCGCAGGCCATGCATAAGGCCGGGGCGCAGCGCGCCGCCACCGGTGAGAATGCCGTGGTGGTGAACTGCCGCAATGCGGATATCATCGTGGGCCCCATCGGCATCGTTATTGCAGATGCGCTGCTGGGGGAGATCACCCCTACCATGGCCACGGCGGTGTGCCAGAGCAGCGCCACCCGGGTACTGATCCCGGTGAACCACTGTGAAAACTACATTGTCGGCGTGCCCGACCAGCCCATCGGCAGCCTTGTGTCTGCCGCCGTGCAGAAGGTAAAGTCCCTCTGTGCCGGGGAAGGGTGTTAAAGAATAAGATAAAACGACACCGGACAGGTCATGACCTGTCCGGTGTCGTTTTTGTCAAAAATATAGGTTACTTCCGCTGCCGGGCGGCGATCTGCGCGGCAGTGGGCGGGATATCGCCCTGCGCAGTTTTTTCCAGCTGGCTCAGGCGGCGATCCAGATCGGTGAGCCGCTGCGAGACGATGTCCGGCAGATCCTGCTGATCCAGATCGTCGGCGGGGTTCACCGCCTTGTTGTTGATGCGCACCACCTCGGCGGGTACGCCCACGGCGGTGCAGTTGGCGGGCAGGTTGCGCAGCACCACGCTGCCAGCGCCGATGCGGGCGTTATCCCCGATGAACACCGGACCCAGCACCTTGGTGCCAGCGCCGATGAGCACGTTGTTGCCCAAGGTGGGGTGGCGCTTGCCAGTATCCTTGCCGGTACCGCCCAGCGTTACCCCGTGGTAGATGGTGCAGTTGTCTCCGATCTCGCAGGTCTCGCCGAACACGATGCCCATGCCGTGGTCGATGAACAGACACTTGCCGATGGTGGCACCCGGGTGGATCTCGATGCCGGTGCGGTGGCGGCCATGCTGGCTGACCCACCGTGCCAGAAAAAAGTGTTTGTGCCCGTACAGCCAGTGCGCAATGCGGTGGTACACCAGAATGTGGAATCCCGGGTACAGCAGCATTACCTCCAGTACGCTGCGTGCGGCGGGGTCCTTGCGCTGGATGTTCCGCGCGTCCTCAAGTAAACCCATGCGGAAAACCTCTCTTTCCCATAAACACCCGCCCACGCGGCGGGGCTCTCCCTTTTACCGTATTATAATAGCACAGCAGGCAACGAAAGTACAGTGCTGCGCTAGGGATTGTGGAACAAAATGGCAGTTATTTTGCCGCGTTGCCCGGGTTTTGGGTAGAGTATCCAAAATTCGGCGAGAGATGCCATAAACCTTTTAGCACCTGTTTTTGCGCGCAGCCATTGACATATTTTGCGGTTCTATGATAAAATAATACGAATGAAAATGCAACCATCAAGAAAAGGAGAAACACCATGCTGTGCAGCGCCCAGAACCCGAAACTGAACAAGCAGTTCGCGTCCGGTTTTGCCGTGGCTTCGTTGTTTCCTTTTTTTGCGCAATGAGCTTTTCCCTTTGCGGGGAAAAGTTTTTTTTTGCCCGTTTTCGGGCGTTTGATACACAAAAATACCATTACAGGAGGGAACCGCGATGCTGCTGACAAACGCTGTGAACACCGAGGGACGGCCGCTCGAGATCTATGTAAAGGATGGCAAGATCGCTGCCGTAGGGCAGGATCTTTCCGCCCTTGCCGCCGAGAACGAGACGGTGGTGGATGCCGGTGGGCTGACGGTGCTGCCCGCATTTGTGGATCTGCACTGCCACTGGCGCACCCCGGGCTTTGAGTACAAGGAGGACATCGAGACCGGCAGCCGCGCCGCTGCCGCCGGCGGCTACACCTTTGTAAACCTGATGCCCAACACAAAGCCCGTCTGCTCCTCTGCCGCACAGGCTGTGATGGTGGAACAGAAAGCCGCCGAGGTAGGGCTGTGCGATGCAAACCAGACCGTCTCCATCACCGAGAACTTTGACGGTGTGAGCATCGACCACCTCAAGACCCTGCCCGCCAGTGTGAAGTTCATCACCGAGGACGGCCACGGCGTGCAGGATAACGCCACCATGGCGCGGGCATTTGCCATCTGCACCCAGAAGGACATCACGGTCATGAGCCACGCCGAGGATATGGAGATCAGCCCGTGGGACTACCGTCTGGCCGAGGATATCGAGACAGTGCGCAACTGCTGGCTGAGCGAGTACTACCAGACCCGGCTGCATATGTGCCATGTGTCCACCCGGGGCGCGCTGGACGCCATCCGCATGGCAAAACTGCGGGGCGCACCGGTCACCTGTGAGGTGACCCCCCACCACCTGTGGTTTACCAACGATACCTGCGACTACCGGGTCAACCCGCCCATCCGCACCGCCGACGATGTGGAAGCGCTGGTGGAGGGCATCCGCACCGGCATCGTGGACGCCATTGCCACCGACCACGCACCCCACTCCGAAGAGGATAAGCTGAAGGGCATGGCCGGTATGGTGGGCAGCGAGACCGCCTTCGGCGTGTGCTACACCAAGCTCTGCAAGCAGGAGGGGCTGCCGCTGGAGCTGCTGGTGCACCTGATGAGCACCCGCCCCGCCGAGATCCTTGGCCTTGCCAAGGGTCAGCTGGAGCCGGGCTTTGATGCCGACTTTGTGCTGGTGGATCTGGACACCCCCTACACGGTGGAAAAGGAAAAGCTGCACTCCAAGAGCCATAACACCCCCTTTGACGGTGCGCAGCTTTACGGCAAGGTGTTTGCCACCATCAAGGCCGGTAAGATCACCTATCAGGCCGAGGAGTAAAACCCATAGTTACAATTCATTTTCTATAAATACGACTTACAGGAGGACACCCAAATGACGAACATGGACAAACTGTACGAAGCTGTGGAAGCCCGCGGCCCGGTGTGCGTGGGTCTTGACACCGACTTCAGCTATCTGCCCGCTGATTTTGTGGACAGCACCCTGACCAAGGGCGAGAACATCGTGCGCTTCAACAAGAAGCTCATCGATGCCACCAAGGCTGTGGCTGGCTGCTACAAGGTGCAGATCGCTTATTATGAGTCTCTGGGCATGGAGGGCATGAAGGCCTATGCCGACACCCTGAAAGCTGTGCGCGAGGCCGGTGTGCCGGTGATCGCGGATATCAAGCGCGGCGATATCGCCAAGACCGCCGAGATGTACGCCATGGGTCACTTTACCGGCGATTTCGAGAGCG
>OJAL01000369.1_pt1 | contig 35236 bp, 30 predicted proteins | sample 1589301 | NCBI WGS metagenome assembly OJAL01 (sample SAMN03283261) | human gut metagenome | biome: human-associated habitat; material: feces | host: Homo sapiens | place: USA | collected 2013
ACTTGAGCAGAGAGCTCTCTCATGTGGTGCTGCCAAGGTATATATAGAAGATATCACTGATGAGTTCTGCGACAACTACATCGTTCCATGTGTTCAGGCACACGCTGTTTATGAAAATAAATATTTACTTGGTACTTCAATGGCAAGACCTCTTATCGCTAAAAGACTTGTTGAGATTGCCCGTAAGGAAGGTGCTGTTGCTATCTGCCACGGTGCTACTGGTAAGGGTAATGACCAGATCAGATTCGAACTTACAATCAAGGCTTTAGCTCCAGATATCAAGATTATCGCTCCTTGGAGAGATTCTAACTGGAAGCTTCAGTCTCGTGAGGATGAGATTGAATACTGCAGACAGCATGGTATTCATCTTCCATTCAGCACAGACTGCAGCTACAGCCGTGACCGTAACATCTGGCATATCAGCCATGAAGGTCTTGAGCTTGAAGATCCAGCTAACGAGCCTAACTACAAGCATTTATTAGTTCTTGGATGCACTCCTGAGGAAGCTCCGGATGAACCAGAATATGTTACTATGACATTTGAAAAAGGTGTTCCAAAGTCAGTTAATGGCAAGGCTATGAAGGTTTCTGATATTATCAGAGAGCTTAACAGACTTGGTGCCAAGCATGGTATCGGTATCATTGATATCGTTGAGAACCGTGTTGTTGGTATGAAGTCCCGTGGTGTATATGAGACTCCTGGTGGAACTATTCTTTACGAAGCACATCAACAGCTTGAGGAATTAGTTCTCGACAGAGATACAACAACATTCAAGATGGATGTTGGAAACAAGTTTGCACAGGTTGTTTACGAAGGAAAGTGGGAGACACCTCTTCGTGAAGCACTTCAGGCATTCGTTGAGAAGACTCAGGAATATGTAACAGGTGAAGTTAAGTTCAGACTTTACAAGGGTAACATCATCAAGGCTGGAACAACATCTCCATATTCACTCTACAACGAGTCAATTGCATCATTCAAGACAGGTGATATGTATGATCATCATGATGCTGACGGATTCATCAACCTCTTCGGTCTTTCACTTAAGGTAAGAGCTATGAAGAAGCTTGAGAACGAGAAGAAGAACAATAAGTAATTAAAGAATATAAAAAACAGCATCCCCGGCATGGTTATTAATCATGCCGGGGATGTTGCTTTTATAATTCATTATGATTTCCTATCAATTCATAAAAAATCCACCACTTATAGGTTAATTTATTAACTGTCATTATAGTCTCATGTGTTTTCGTCCTATAAGACTTTCAAATATTCGACTACCTATAGGTATCATGTTGTCCAGATTAATTATATATCATGATAATCTGGCTGATTGGACTTTTTCTCTGCTTTCTCATATGCTAATGTTCAATAACTCATTGACTACAAGGAGGATTGGACACTACAAGCAGCTTATTCAGCAAAAAGTCCAATCTTTCCAGATTTCACAACAATTCTGGACCTTTTACATCATTCTCTTGCTTGTAAGGTCCAATCCTCCACACTTTCTCACTCAATTTGGACTTCCACATGCCTCTTCACCACTCCAGCGTCCAATCCGCCACCACAGCTCCACCGCATATTACACTCCACCTGCCAATCCACCGCACAAAAGTCTTCCGTGAGAATGAAGTCAGGCGACTATACAACTCGTTTTCAAACCGTTGCGAAGACGCCGGCACTTAGTAAGCTGGGACAGTTGGCTTAACGCCAACGAATCCCAGCGAACTTAGTACCGCTGCGTCGTAGAACGAGCGCAAGCGTGTTTGAAAACGAGCTGCATAGCCGCCTGACTTCCATTTCCGAAAGGCATCACCCCTTAAACTTTCCCTTATCAATCTCCTTCTCTTCCACTTTCCTATTCACATATGTCCGAAGCAGCGCATAACACACTGAGCTGATTGGAATAAAAGTAAGCATACCCATTATACCAAACAGATTGCCACCGATTGTAACAGCAACAAGCACCCATATTCCCGGCAGTCCAACTGAACTTCCGACAACATGAGGATATATAAGATTTCCTTCAATCTGCTGTAATATAAGGAATACTCCCACAAATATAAGTGCCTTTAACGGGCTTGTCATCATTATAAGAATCACACCGACTATACATCCGATAAATGCACCAACAATCGGAATAAGTGCAGTAACCGCAATAATAATTCCTATAAGAAGCGCATAAGGCATTCTCAATATAGACAATGTAATAACAAACATCGTTCCAAGAATACATGCTTCAAGGCACTGTCCTGACAGGAAATTAGAGAATGTAGTGTTGGTAAGTCTTAACACTTCAATGATTTTATCTGCCCTGCTCTCAGGCAAGCACACATACATAAGCTTCTTGCATTGTGCTGTAAGCCTCTCTTTCTGAAACAGCACATACACAGAAAAGACAAATCCAATAAAGAAATTAGTGACTCCTGAGAAAAATCCGCTTATTGCACCAATTCCGCCATTAATAATACCTTTAGTTCCTATTGAAAGGAAATTCATAACATTTGAAAGAACAGAATCCCAGTTGATTGATATGCTGCTTAACTTTTCCTCATACTCAGGATATGCAGACAGCTTGACCTGCAGCCAGTTGATAAGATTATTAACTGCTGTTGGCACCTGCCCTATAAGGTCAGCTATTGTGTTCACCAGTTCAGGCACAACCACAAAAAGTACTCCTGCAATAATAGCCAGTATCAAAATCAGTGTTAGCATATAAGCAAGCACTCTTATAAGTCTGGGATGCTTCTTCTTACAACGCTTGTCAAACAGCCTGTTAAGTCCTTTTTCAATTGCTTTCATAGGTACATTGAATACAAATGCGATGACTGCGCCAATTATAAATGGCATTACAAGTCCTGCAAGATATGATATAGAATCAAGAATTCCAGTCACATTGTTAAGGGCAAGATATATTACAATTAGCACTGCACCAATCGTAATTCCCTTAACAACCTGACTGTCTTTAAAATGTCCTTTGTTCATACAACCCCTCCACTCTTTAAAGTTACTTCTAATATACTATACAGGAGTCCGGGATTCAAACATATTATATAAATTTAAGAATTGTAAAATGTTAGTTATACTGTGCATCAACCATACTCATCATCATTCGCATATTGAATGCTCCCATGAATTTTACTGATGGAAGATATACAAAATGCTTCTTCTGGATTACACAGTCATCCTCATATTCATCATCATACACTTCAAGTCTCATAACTTCATTAACAAACTGTCCCTTACCCGGTTCAACATTGAATGCACCCTCAATAAATGGTGCATAACAGTCTCTGTCACCACTCTGGTCAGGATCATATGCAATAAATGTATGAATCATACTTTCATATTTAGTAATAAACAGTCCATTATCTGCACCGCTTTCCTTTAGTGCATTTCTGTAATTGTCCATCTCTTCTTCATACACTGCTGACTGTTTGTTAATAATCTCTTCTAACTCACCCGCAGTCATAGGAATATTTTCTGCAAAGAAAAATGCGAGTGGCTGGATGCTTCCATATAATAAAAAGCAGCTCATATCCGAATTAAGAGTCTGTGATACCTCAAGCTTATCAGTGTCACCCATATACATAAGAACTGCAAAATTGCCCTTAGAAGTAAACTCCTTAAGCATATTAATAGCTGCCTTTAATTCTGTTCTCGAAAAATGTCTCATAATTTCTAATTCCTTTTCATTTAAACTATCGTTGATTATATCACCTATGACTGATATTTTCACTTCCAAATTTTACTTTTCATAATTTCATACAATCTTCATTCAGATATATGGAATTCAATATGCCACCACTTCTCAAAAATAAGCAGCCGCCCTGTTGATCAAACAGGACGGCTGCCTCTACAAAAAGATTAGGGAAGTAAGAAAGCTTTATCACAGAGCGTCGTTACCGGTTTCACCGGTTCTTATCTTGACTACTCCCTCAATATCCTTGATGAATATCTTACCATCACCAAAACTGTTAGTATTAAGTTCTTCCAATACCTTATTAATTATACCCTCAACTATCTCGTCTTTTACTACAGTTCTTACACTTAATTTAGGTAAAAGATTGATACCCGGAGTTTCATCTCTTGTATATACCTGACCTGCACCCTTCTGGTGACCGTAGCCAAATATTGTTGTAATCATTACACCTCTAGCACCCTCACTGTCAAGAATCCTTTTAAGATTCTCCAGCTTCTCAGGCTTTATAACTATCTCTAATTCTTTCATAATCCATAACCTCTTTTCTTCACATTTTAATATTCCTTATCACCATCAGGTGTCTTCATCCATACCTTTTCATGCTTCCACTTAATAAGAATCATATACAGCCATAGGATAAGACCTACACCCATATATCCTGCAAATCCTAACCATGTTGCCTTTCCGATACCGATAGTACAGAAGAATGCAATAATTGCCATGATTATAAGAGATGCTATCTTAAGTCCTGTTGCACATTTGTATGGTCTCTCCCATTCAGGATGCTTCTTTAAAAGCACCAGTGAAGATATTGAAGTAATCACATAACACAATGCACACGCGAATGCCATCAGGTCAAAGAATGCTGTAATACTCTGCATTGCAATGAATCCGATACTTACAACAAGAATAAGTATGTTAGGAAGTGTTGGCTGGTTGTACTTATTAGTGTATGAGAACTGCTTTGGAAGGAAATTCTGACGACCCATAGCGTATATCATACGGACACCTGAATACCAGAAACCAAGTACTGATGTACCAATTGGGAATACAACTCCGACAATACCCATTATAAGGACAAACCATGCAATCTTATCACCGAAGCAGTACTGTAATGCTTCAAATGTGATGAATGGGTGGCAGTCACCGCCATTAGTAAGCTCTGCCCAAGGCATTGCACCTGCAAGACAGAAGTAGAAAATTGTATATATAGCACCACATGTTATAACTGAACCAAGAATAGCTTTCTTCTGGTCCTTAATTGGGAAGTCGCCCTCCTCAACCATTGCCGGTACTGTCTCGAATCCGAAATATGGTGTTATCATAAATGAACAGCCAACAACCCATGCAATACCGGTTGCAAAGTTACCACCCCACTGCTTTTCATTGCTGCTTGTAAAGAAATCTGCGAAATTAGCAATGCTCCAGTGTCCACTGAACAGGAAAAGTAATGAACATATAAGAATACCTGCGATACCAGCCATAAGCATGAATGACTGAACCTTGCCTGCTACAACATTTTTATAAAGACTGAGTACACACCAGAAGCACAGTACTAATGAACCGACAATAACTGCCTTGCCACCTGTAAGTCCCAGACCAAACTGATGATTTAACCATTCAATAATTCCAAGTACACCTGCTGCAGGAACGGCTATCCATGCACACATGATAAGCCACGCTGACCAGAAACCTGCATGCTTGTTAATACCTACCGTATTGAATACCAGACACGAACCTGTACTTGGTAACATTGTCGAGAATTCAGCATACACAAATGCTGTTGGCAGTACTGCCAGTGTCATAAGTGCAAATGCCAAGAACGTTCCGGGACCTGTATATGACATGAATATACCATCCCAGTAACACATAAATGTAAATATTGCTCCCGTTGCCATCGCATATACATAAATCAGCTTCATTGATTTAGATAATGCATTTGTTTTCTTTTCGCCCATAATAGCTTCCTCCCTTATTGTTGTTCATGATTTGTTGTCACGAAGATTTCTTATGTGCCTAGCCGAATAATCTAAGATACCTTTCGGCTAATTCCATGGTTCCGTCCATCCAGCCAACACTTAATTCTGCTACCGGACCTGATTCCTGATGAGATGCAAGCCATGCTGTAAGCTGTAATCTTCTCATCATTATAAATGTGTCTATTTCTTCAAAATCCGTATCAGTGAACGGAAGAACCTTCTTATATCCTGCAAGCCATGCATTTACAAGCTTTGGAACAATTGGCTTGTCCTCAATAAAACTAAGTGCTGACGCAAGGTCATGTAAGTGCCATCCAAAACCGCAGTCATCAAAATCAATAACCTTAATCTGGTCGCCCTCAATAAGCAGATTAGCTAATCTTAAATCTGCATGTATGAGTCCAAAATTATTCTCATTAGTTCCATATCTTTCAAGTCTTCTCTTAATAATTCTTGAAACCTCTGACAATATATTTTCTGCGTCCGGGGTCATCTCTGGAAATGCTCTCCAGTCACCCCATGCGGCATGCTCTCCTATGATTGTGTCGTAAGTCCATACCATACGGTCAAGCTTGTCTGTTCCGTTCCATATCTCTGTCTGACGGTGAAGATAAGCTGTTGTCTCGCCGAGATATCTGAACTGCTTTACCATCTGCTCCTCGTTATTCTCATCGGGTGCTTCTCCCGGAAGAAAATCACATATAACGCAGAAATATACATTTCCATCCGGTCCTGTAATCTCCTGTATATTCTTACCATCAAGCCCTTTTATAGGATTAGCTACAAGAAGCGGTGTGTAGTCATTAATCTGTCTTAACCACTTCATCTCTGAATTAAGCTCATCCAATGTGTGATAACCCGGTCTGCTTATTCTAAGCACTCCCTCTTTTTCACCTGTTTCTTTGTTCTTGACCATATAGGTTGCATTCTCCGACAGCACTATGAGTTTCGCCTCACATCTGTCCTGCCATCCGTATTTTTCAAGCGAAGCATTTGCAACCGCATCAAATAAATCAACATTTTCAAATGCCATGTCATTATCCTCCAATCAGAAAAGGCGTACACAAATCTATCCGATTCATGTACGCCTTTGTACTTTTCTTATATTTAATTACTGTCCCATAGATGTTGTTTCCGGCAATGTGCTTCCGCCATCAATAACTATCTGTGTTCCGGTTATGTAGCTTGATTCATAACATCCAAGGAATGCTGCAAGTTCTCCAACCTCCTCAGGGTCAGCCAGCCTCTTTAAAGGAACTGCATCTGCAATTGCCTGTATTGCTCTCTCCGGATTCTCCGGGTCTGACTGCTTTGCCATTCCTTCAACAAGCGGTGTCCTTACATATCCCGGACATATTGCATTAACTCTTATATTCTTATCTGCAAATTCTCTTGCAAGTGCTTTTGTAAATCCTACCAGCGCAGCCTTAGATGTTGCATATGCAACCTCTCCAGGATCAGCAACCATATCTCCTGTTACAGAGCTTGTAACTACGATTGCACCACCACCATTTGCTATCATGCTTGGAATAACAGCTTTTGCCACATTCCATGCACCTTTGACATTAATATCAAGATGTAAGTCCCTATTTTCAAATGTGTCATCTTCAAGAAAGTCTTCAAGAACACATACACCTGCGTTACATACAAGTACATCAATCTTTCCATATGTTTTCTCAGCAACTTCAACAATTCTTTCAACACTCTTGTAATCAGATACATCAACCTGAACACCTGTTGCCTCATACCCTTCGCTTTTCAACTGCTCTGCAAGTTCAAGTACCTTAGGTCCTCTTGCTGCAAGCACACATTTTGCACCATACTTTGCATACACTTTGGCGATTCCTTCACCGATGCCTTTTGATGCTCCGGTAATTACTGCAACTTTTCCTTCTAACTTTCCCATAACGCCACGCACCTTTCTTAGTTTCCTGAATGCAAAAAAGGACACGAAAGCTTTCACCTTCGTGCCCCTTTGCACTTCGCCATTAACTATAGTACCAAGTGCCTGAAATTGCAATAATAAAAATATGCATTTTTTCTTTAATTCTTAAAGTAATTAAAAGAAAAAACTTTATTCATAAAGTGGGTACTTATCTGTAAGTCCCTTAACAAGCTCCATTGCCTTAGCCTGGTTAGCATCTACATCATCAACAAGCATAGCAATTGCTTCTGCAACAACATCCATATCAGCCTCATTGAAGCCTCTTGTTGTAACGGCTGCTGTACCAAGTCTGATACCGCTTGTTACGAATGGAGAAGCCGGGTCATTAGGAATTGTATTCTTGTTACATGTAATGTTAGCTGCATCCAGAAGCTTCTCAACTTCCTTACCAGTCTTTCCCTTGCTTAAGAGGTTAACAAGCATAAGGTGGTTATCTGTACCACCAGATACGATATCAAAACCTCTGTTCATAAGTCCGTTAGCAAGTGCTGATGCATTCTTAACAACATTTTCAGCATATACCTTAAAGCTTGGGTCAAGCGCTTCCTTTAAGCACACTGCCTTACCAGCAATAACATGCATAAGAGGTCCGCCCTGGATTCCAGGGAATACAGCCTTGTTAAGCTTGAACTTCTCTGCTGCCTCTGCTGAAGCAAGAATCATACCTCCTCTTGGTCCACGGAGTGTCTTATGTGTTGTTGTTGTTGTAACATCTGCATATGGAATTGGGCTTGGGTGTGCACCACCGGCTACAAGACCTGCAATATGTGCCATATCTACCATAAGTAATGCGCCAACTTCATCACAGATTTCTCTGAACTTCTTGAAGTCGATTGTTCTTGCATAAGCAGAAGCTCCTGCAATAATCATCTTAGGCTTGCATTCCTTGGCAATTCTTAATACTTCATCATAATCAATAAATCCGTCTGCTGTAACACCATAAGGAACGATGTTAAAGTATTTTCCAGAAATATTAACTGGTGAACCGTGTGATAAATGTCCACCACAGTCAAGGCTCATACCCATAACTGTATCTCCAGGATTAACAAGTGCAAAGAATACAGCTAAGTTAGCCTGTGCTCCTGAATGTGGCTGTACATTTGCATATTCACAGCCAAAAAGCTTCTTGGCTCTTTCAATTGCAAGTGTCTCAACAACATCGACATACTCACAGCCGCCGTAATATCTCTTTCCAGGATATCCTTCTGCATACTTATTAGTAAGAGGGCTTCCCATAGCAGCCATAACTGCCTTACTTACAAGGTTCTCAGAAGCGATAAGCTCGATGTGGCTTCTCTGTCTTCCAAGTTCATCATCCATAGCCTTAGCAAGGTCTGGATCATAGTTTAATACTTCATCAAATGAATACATATAACTTCCTCCCATTATACTTTAGTGAAACAAAGTGTCCCTAATTACTTATGATATAATTAAATTACGAATTAGTCAATTTAAAGTTGTGAATTCCTGCTTTTTTTAATATTTGTTTCTGTATATCGACTGCAACTCCATATCCCTGCTCCTCAAGTTCATATGTTGATTGTTCAAGTGCCATCTCAAATTTTTCAACCATACTTAAAAAATGCTGCGTTGCTATTCCTTTTCCAAGACCAAGTTTCTTTGCCTCATTCTCAAACGACTTCTGATTTATATTCCTTATATCATATTCGCCATCTATGTTAAGCGACATTTTCTCTGTGCTGCTGTCATATATAACAGTACTTAATAAATCATATGCCGGAGCTAATCTTATTCCTTTTAAATCCTCACTATATAAAAGAGCAATATTTTTAACATGATTATCTGTATTACCTATAAGATAATTAAATATACATAAATCCCATAGCCTTATCTGATCTTCAATTGGATTGCTTGAATAATTTTTTATTAGTTCAAATGCATCTGCTAAATAATCTTTCCCGTTTTTCTCGTATTTTTGTGACGCTGTAATTCCAAGTGCCTGTGCAAAATCCTCCTGATGAAGTCTTAATGGAACTTTCTTCCCCATTAATTCTTTGGATGTATCTAAAATCTTTCTGTCATATCTTTCAGTTGCAAATAAAAAATCATCTTCTTTATCATTAAGATTAATAATAAAACTATCTGGTGTCCTAGAATACAGCATCGTCAGAATTATGCCCTGTAATACTGCCAACATTAATCATATTTCCATTACATTCAATATATACCTCTAAATTTCTCATTATCTCCCCCTTACATTAATATTAATATCAAGTCCCAAAATTGAAATTAACTGCATTACTTTGCCAATCTCAACAGTTGTTTTACCTCTTTCTACATCTGATATAAAACTTACACTAAGACCAGTATATTCTGACAAAAATGCCTGCGTATACTTTAATTCTTTTCTCCTGTTCCTAATTATATTTCCCAGTTCTTCTGAATTAGTTATTTTCATGATAATCACTCCAGCATTAAAATAAGCCGTACGGCTCTATTATACATATTCTCTCATAAATAAAGCCGAGCGGCTTTATTTTGATAAATATAGTATAATATTAGCCGTACGGCTTAGTCAATTTTCTTTTGTTACATAATTTCATTTTCTTGTAATGAAATAATATCCTGCAATTATTAATTTGGGTTGTGCCTTATGAGTATAGTATATATTTATCCAATCAGAACTTTTTGCCTTCAAATAAAAAACGAACCCACCCGAAGATGAGTCCGTTTCATAGTCTTAAACCGGCAGATTCTTCATACTCTCAAGACTTATAACAAGTGTTGATGTATTATGAAGAAGTGCTGAAGTTGTGGGCTGTATGACGCCCGTTACACCAAGTGCAATAAGTGCGGAATTGAATCCGACAATCACACGGTAATTTCTGTTAATCTTCTTAATCAGACTGTCACTTAATTTCTTAAGCATAAGTATCTGGTTAAGATCATCTGCGCCGACAGTGATATCTGCAATCTCTCTTGCAATCTCAGCACCATCACTTATGGCAATACCTACATCTGCTGCTGAAAGCGCTGGTGAGTCATTAATTCCATCACCAATCATAATTACCTTTCGTCCGGCTGCCCGCTCTTTCTCTACGAACTTAGCCTTGTCTTCTGGAAGAACTTCTGAATAATATTCAGTAACGCCAACCTTTCTGGCAATAGAGGCGGCTGTTCTTTCACTGTCTCCGGTCATCATGACAACCTTTGATATTCCAGCCTTCTTAAGCCCTTCAATAACCTCCGGTGCTTCTTCTCTTAATGGATCAATTATGCATATAACTGCTGCAAGCTGACCGTTAATTGCCATATAAAGATGTGAGCAGTCATCTGGAAGGCTGTCAAATAACTCCTGCTTTCCTACTGGAATTACACATGCCTCATCCTCAAATACAAAGTGATGGCTTCCTATGATAACCTTGCTTGTATTGATAAACGTTGATATTCCATGTGCAACAATATATTCAACCTTAGAATGCATCTCTTCGTGCATAAGATTTCTTCTGCCAGCTTCATTAACAACAGCCTTAGCCATTGAATGTGGAAAATGCTCCTCAAGACATGCAGCTATTCTTAACAGCTCATCTTCCGGCATTCCGTTAAATGAATATACCCTGCTTACTGTTGGCTTAGCCTTTGTAAGTGTACCTGTCTTATCAAATACGATAGTATCCGCTTCAGCAATTGCCTCTAAGAACTTACCGCCCTTGACTGTTGCACTCGCCTGACTTGCCTGTCTTATTGCTGCAAGTACCGTAATAGGCATAGCAAGCTTCAATGCACATGAGAAATCAACCATAAGTATTGACAATGCCTTAGTAGTATTTCGTGTTAACAGATATGTAAGTGCAGTTCCGCCAAGTGAATAAGGTACAAGCTTATCTGCAAGATGCTCTGCTTTTGACTCAAGACCTGATTTTAACTTCTCAGATTCTTCAATCATCCTGACAATCTTGTCATATTTGCTTGAGCCTCCGGCACGCTTAACCCTGAATACTATCTCGCCCTCTTCTACTACAGTTCCTGCAAATACAGAAGTTCCCTCACCTCTTCTTACAGGCTCAGATTCTCCTGTAAGTGAAGCCTGATTAACCATAGCCTCACCACTGATAACAGTTCCATCAAATGGGATTACATTACCCATCCGGATTATTACATTATCTCCGTCCTTAACATCTTTCACAGATACCTGTACTTCTGCATCATCTGTCTTTAACCAGACCTTATTAACGTTAAGTGACATCGTTCTTGCAAGGTCGTCAACCGACTTCTTGTGTGTCCAGTCCTCTATTATCTCACCTATACCAAGAAGAAACATTACTGAACCAGCTGTATTAAAGTCTCTTCTTAAGATAGAAACTCCTATTGCAGTTGCATCAAGAACTGGAACTTCAAGCTTTCTATCAAGCAGTGTCCTGATTCCTTTATAAATGTACTTCATTGAAGATACTGTTGTTAATACCGCACATACCGGTGCTGGAATAAACAGCTTCTTAGTCATTCTCCATAACACCTGATCCGCCAGCTTTTCAGTATAATGAGAATTGATTGCTCTTCCTGATGTTTCAAGAACATCTTCAGAAACCTCTATGTTGCTGTATCTGAACTTAGCAATAGCTTCAATCACGGTTTTTCTTGAACATCTGTACTCGACGACTGCATCAGCAGTTCTCTCATACACCTTGGCATTCGTAACGCCCTGCAGATTCTTAAGATAATACTGCAAGGTATCTGCCTGTGCAAAAGTCATGCCAGAAGCATCCATGTGAACACGGATTCTTCCGGGCACATCATGCTTTATTGTGAATTTCATACTCTGTTACGCTTCCTCATTTTCATCTACTGAATCAAGTACAACTTCTTCTGTGTTATACTTTGTCTCATTGATTGTCTTAGCATCAGCATATATATCCTCACAGTTTTCCTGAACAGTTGTAGCTGTCTTCATTATACATGATTTAGCTCTTAAAACTGCTGCTGTACAGTTAGTGTAAAGCTTCTTTGCGTCCTTGCTTGTAAGAATCTTAATTCCTGCTGTTCCAAATAATACACCTGCTGCGAAAAGTCCTGGTTTCTTTAAGTTATCAATTTTCATACTGTGCTCCTCTCTGTCCACATTGGACAATAAATGTTTCTTAAGTTTGACGGTTATTATATTACACATCATGTAACATTTCTACATAAATCTACTTATTGAGAAATCTTCTCAATATAGCAAAAGGAGAGATGAAACAGTTTCACCTCTCCCTTATTAGTAAATATTATTTATTAACTGAAACTGCCTTTTTCCTGTCAACTACACTTGTTATCTTCTGATTCTTAATGTATCCGCAGGCTTCTAGCCCTGACTCAATAATTTTACTCCATTTGCTTTCTGATAAATTAATTGACGAATCATCGTTTAATCTTACAGTATAACCGCCATTATCATTCTCATCACAAGTTATTCTGTACATATTCTTACGGTTAATTGCACCGATTTCTTCCAGTGTATTAACCATTCTATATACAGTTGCAGCCCCAATCTTAGGATCCTTTTTTACTGCCTTGTAATAAATCTCTTTACAGCTTGAGCAGTCCTCTTCAAGAATTACATCAAGAAGCATAAGCCTCTGTTTAGTTATCCTGCAACCCTGCTGCTTGAGACGAGAAATAATAATGTCTTTGTCTTTATCAGGATTTCTGACCACCCGTTACCTCCTTTTAATGGCAGTGGCCTTTGCATTTACCGCAGTCGCCACCACATGTGAACGATTTACCGTTTTTCTTGTCGTGTACCATACTGCGTACAATAAGCGCAACTATAATCACTAATATAACTCCTACTATAATTGTTCCCAGCATAATTACACCTCCGATAATATATCATTTAATTACTTTGTTGCATTTAAAAGCTTCTTAGAATCAACCTTTAATGTCTTACTTTCCTTATATGGTCTGAATAACAGATAGATGAAGCCAACAATTATAAGAATTGCGACTACTGTGAATACATTAAATGCTGTGTCGCCAGTAATAAGACCAGCAATCTGGTTAATTACAAGACCTACAAGGTAAGCATATCCACACTGGTATCCGATTGCAATCCAGAACCACTTAGTGTTGTTCATCTCTCTCTTAATAGCACCCATTGCTGCGAAGCAAGGAGCACAGAGAAGATTAAATGCAAGGAATGCATATCCGCTTACTACTGTAAATGTAGCTGCCATGTTAGCATATACTGTTCCCTCACCTGCTGAGTAAAGGATACCCATTGTACCAACGATATTCTCCTTAGCAACAAGACCAGTAATAGAAGCAACAGTTGCCTGCCAGTTACCAAATCCTAAAGGAGCAAATATCCATGCGATTGCCTTACCAATTCTGCCAAGAATAGAGAAGTCAATCTGATCATCTGCAAGCATTGTAAATGTTCCATCAACAAATCCAAAGTATGTTGTGAACCAGATAATGATTGTTGAAAGTGTGATGATTGTTCCGGCCTTCTTGATGAATGACCATCCACGCTCCCACATGCTTCTTAATACTGTACCAACTGTTGGAAGATGGTATGCTGGAAGCTCCATAACGAATGGTGCCGGATCTCCAACGAATAACTTTGTCTTCTTTAAGATGATACCTGAGCAGATAATTGAGAATATTCCAAGGAAGTATGCTGATGGAGCAACCCATGGAGCACCATCAAAGATAGCTCCGGCAACCATTGCTATGAATGGAAGCTTAGCTCCACAAGGAATAAATGTTGTTGTCATAATTGTCATCTTACGGTCTCTGTCGTTCTCAATTGTACGTGAAGCCATGATACCAGGAACACCACAACCTGAACCGATAAGCATTGGAATGAATGACTTACCTGAAAGACCGAACTTACGGAAAATTCTATCCATAATGAATGCTATACGTGCCATATAGCCGCAAGACTCAAGGAATGCAAGGAATATGAATAATACAAGCATCTGTGGAACGAAGCCAAGTACTGCACCAACACCGGCTACAATACCATCAAGGATAAGACCCTTTAACCAGTCTACACAACCAATTGCATCAAGTCCTGACTCAAGAAGCACTGGGATACCAGGAACCCATACACCATAATTAGCAGGATCTGGAGCTGCACCATCATTGTCTATACACTGTTCAATAGCTTCCTTAACACCAGCTGCATCTGTTGTCTCTGTTGTTACACTAAGATTTTCCTCATCTTCTACATCATAATCTAATGTAAGATTAGCTGGAACTGTGTTTTCAAGTTTCTTTAATGCTGCTACTGCTGCATCTGAATCATAATCATCAGCTTCTGTATCAATAGCATCTGCATACTCTTCACCTTTATCACCAAGGCTGTCGATATATGCCCCGATGATTGCATCTGAATCACCATACTCATCAGCTACTTCTTCGTAAGCTGAAGTGCCAATTCCGAAGAGATGCCAGCCATCACCGAACACACCATCGTTAGCCCAGTCTGTTGCCCATGTACCAACTGTTGTAACTGATACATAGTATACGATGAACATTACGACTGCAAATATTGGAAGTGCTAAGAATCTGTTAGTAACTATTCTATCAATCTTATCTGATGTAGAAAGCTTCTTCTCAGACTTCTTTGCAAAACATCCACTGATAATTGAAGATATATATGTATATCTTTCATTAGTGATAATACTTTCTGTATCATCATCAAATTCTTTCTCAAGAGTCTCAATCTCAGCTGAAACATCTGGAACATTCTTCATAAGAACTTTAATCTTATCATCCTTCTCAAGAAGCTTGATAGCAAAGAATCTCTTCTGTTCTTCAACAATATCAAGACCAAGCTTATCTTCTACTGCAGATATAGCTGCCTCAACCTTATCATCAAACTTGTGAGCAATTGTATTGAGCTTCTTGCTCTCTGCAAGCTTAACAGCCTTCTCTGCTGCTTCCTTAATGCCAGTTCCCTTAAGAGCTGATATCTCAACAGCTTCACATCCAAGGTTCTTTCCTAACTTGGCAAGGTCAACCTTATCTCCGTTCTTTTCCATGATATCGACCATGTTAACAGCCATAATAACTGGAATCCCCAGTTCCATAATCTGTGTTGAAAGATAAAGGTTTCTTTCAATGTTAGTACCATCAACGATATTGATGATTGCATCAGGTCTCTCGTTAATAAGATAATTTCTTGCTACTACCTCCTCAAGAGTATAAGGAGAAAGTGAATAAATACCTGGTAAATCCATGATAGTTACATCTTTATGTCCCTTTAATTTACCTTCCTTTTTCTCAACTGTAACACCTGGCCAGTTACCAACGAACTGATTAGAACCGGTCAAAGCATTAAACAATGTTGTTTTACCGCAGTTTGGATTACCTGCTAATGCAATTTTAATTGACATTTGACTACCTCATTTCTTTTATATAAATGTTTATGTATTTACTAACAAACATTCGACAATTCTTACATTAATTAGATTATACTAACCTACATGTAAAAAAATCAGCCTACCTCTATCATCTCGGCATCGGCTTTACGAAGCGATAATTCATAGCCTCTTACTGTAACCTCTACAGGATCTCCCAAAGGTGCTACCTTTCTTACATAGACTTCAACTCCCTTAGTAATTCCCATATCCATAATTCTTCTCTTAACCGGACCATCACCATTTAACCTGGTAACTTTAACAGTCTGGCCTACAGATACATCTCTTAAAGTCATAGTTTATCTCCTTCTTATTTTAGTTTTATATAAGAACTGGCATATTCAGTCCTTTATACCATAATTTTATTAGCCATATCTTTTCCTATGGCAACTCTTGATTCCTTAATGTTAACAATGACATTACCGCCAGCTTTAGAAACAACTGTTACCACTGCTCCCGGAACGAATCCAAGATTCTCAAGAAAACGTCTTATTTCTTCCTTTCCACCAATCCGCTGGATTGTGTATGGAGTTCCTTCATCAATCATAGTTAATGGCATAAGCTCATCTCCTCTTTTTAGCATATTGATAATGTTTTTCATTACCACCTTGGTTAGTATATTCTAATGGTCATTAGATGTCAACAACTTTTGTTATATTTTTATAATATTTTTTAGAACAGATTAACCCCTGATTGATATAACCAACCAGGGGCAAAATGTGCAATCTTTTCAATATATTACAGGCAATAAATAATTATGCTAACGCTGCCCCAAGTTTTTTGCAGTTTTCAACAGCATCATCATCTGGTGCTTCCTGACAGATTACGCTGTCTGTTGCAAGAACAGCCCCTGCAGCCTTGCTTCTTTCTTCCCAGTCAGCCATCCATTCGCCGCTTCCCCATCCATATGAACCAAAAAGTGCAATTTTCTTACCGCTAAGACTTCCTTCTACATCTGTGAACATTGGTTCAAACTCTGATTCTTCAAGATTTTCTGCTCCCATTGCCGGGCATCCGAATGCGATTCCATCATATTCAGCAACCTTTCCTGAATTAAAATCACTTGCCACAAGTATATCAACCTCTGCTCCGGCTCCCTTAGCACCTTCTGCAACTGCGTTAGCCATTGCCTCTGTATTACCTGTTCCACTCCAATAAACTACTGCTACTTTACTCATTATCCAATCTCTCCTTTTTTACTTTTATATGCTTAAACCGTTAATGCAGATATGCTTCTGCCTCGGTCAAAGACTCTTAAATATACTTCTGTGCATTTTCTGTAACGTGCAAACATCTTCTGGCTGAATGCCTCATCACAATACACCTTCCATACCCCACAACATTTGTAATTGCAGCCCTTTTGTCTTATAAACTGGATTACATCTTCCACAGGGTAACTTAAGAACAGCCCTATTTCATGTGGAAAGCATGTGTTCTCCCCCACTCTCTGTTTAAGATGCTTGATGCTTGCTCCAACTTTATAATCTGTATATCCAAATGTTTTCAGTACATTTTGTACTGATGGCTGTGACAAATCCTTCTCTAATCTGTCAGGTCTGAACACATATAAAAGTGCACTCTTTTCATTTCTCTTTAAAAATGTAACATACACGCCTTTGGCGTTAAGTTTTCTGTTAACACTTGCAAGCTCTCTCCTAAAATCAGATATATTATCATATCTGTAATTAAAAAGGTTGCCAGTCTTTAATCCGGCAAGCGTCGGAGAACACTCTTTTATAACTTCCCGCTCAATTCTTCCCAATACATCTGTACAGACCATTTTTCTTTTCCTTCCATATTGCACTTTATCCTCTTCTTTATCAGCATGCCCTGCTTTCGCTTAAATATGTTTCTAAAACACTTGTAAGCGATGCCGCACTGCTTGAATGTGTTCTTACTATATTTACATCATTCTTCTTAGCCTCTGTAACAGCTGATAAAACCATCTTATGAGAAACCGTATTAGTAAACAGTATCATAAGATCCGGTGTTCCAATCTGCTTGGAAAATCCGCTTTTTTCCTTAACAAATACCTTCGCCTTGCAGCCGTGTTTCTTACATATCTGCTGATACTGGCGTTCCATACATTCATTTCCACCAATAATAACTACGCTCATATTCTCGTCCTTTCATTCGCCTTACTCTTGTTAGCTTTATCTAACTCATATTTATAAAATAACGGATATCCTAACTGGATACCCGTTACATCAGTTAGCTTTAACTAACTACTAAAATATCATCTTTGAATGTATATGTCAATACATTTTTACAAATTATCTGTCAAATGGTGCATCGTCATCATTATTGTCAATGTCATCAATATCCACATGACCATCTGAATGGTCATGACCATCAATCATATTCTCTCTGTTGACAACTCTCTTGATATCTCTCTGCTTCTCCACAAGATCTGATAACAGCTCTTTAGTAGCCTTAGGTCTTTTGATATTCTTAATCTCAAAGTCACCCATTGTCTTGTCTCCTGAGCATACTTTAATAGTTCCCACTCCGACAAGTCTCTGCATGAATGAGCGCTCCAATGAAATATCCATAATACGATACAGTCTTACCTCATCATCTTTAACGCTGAAAAATCCTTTACTTATAAAGAATCTGTCCTTAGATACACTGTATCTTGTAAATGACCATGGAAGTCCGAGGAAGAGAATTCTCTTCCTGTCCTTCCATAATATATCTGTGCTGACTTTATCTCTTGCCATAATATCCCCCTCCAATTCTAATGGCACAATGCTGACATATTCTATGCATTACTTGAAGTACTTAACACCTGATTCGAATATCTTAATATCCTGCTCACCATATATATTAATAGCAACACTGTCACCGCGTCTCTCAGAATGTGCCATCTTACCGAAGCATCTTCCGTCTGGGCTTGTGATACCTTCAATAGCCATGTATGAACCGTTAATATTCCACTCTTCATCCATAGATACATTACCATCAAGGTCACAGTACTGTGTAGCAACCTGTCCGTTAGCAAAGAGCTTATCAAGCCATTCCTTAGGAGCAACAAATCTTCCTTCACCGTGTGAAGCAGGGTTGCAGTATACTCCGCCAAGCTCTGCATTAGCAAGCCATGGGCTTAAATTGCTGACAACCTTAGTATATACCATCTTAGATATATGACGGTTAATTGTATTAAATGTAAGTGTAGGTGACTGTGCATCCTGTCCTGTAATCTTACCATTAGGTACAAGACCAAGCTTGATAAGTGCCTGGAATCCATTACAGATACCAAGTGCAAGACCATCTCTCTCATTAAGTAGTTTCTCAACTGCTTCCTTCATCTTGGCATTACGGAATGCTGTAGCGAAGAACTTGGCAGAACCATCTGGTTCATCACCTGCTGAGAATCCACCAGGGAACATAATAATCTGTGCCTGGTTAATAGACTTCTCAAATTCATCTACAGACTCTCTGATACTCTCAGCATCAAGGTTCTTGAACACCTTAACAATTGTATCTGCACCGGCTCTTTCAAATGCCTTGGCACTATCGTACTCACAGTTAGTTCCTGGGAATACCGGGATAAATACTGTTGGCTTGGCAACCTTATTCTTGCATACATGTACGCTTGGTGCTTCATATAACTTGCTTTCAACCTGTGTAGTTTCCTTAGAAGCCTTAGTTGGGAATACACCCTCAAGGGTATCAGCCCATACGCTTAATGCTTCTTCTACATTAATTGAAACTTCCTTGTATGTGAACTTACCATTATCCTTAACAGTACCAACCTTAGTATAGGCTGTAGTAATCTCTCCAAGCTTATCTGCTGGAACTTCTGCAACGATACAGCCATAAGCTGGTGCAAAGAGGTCATCTTCCTTAACATCTGCACTGATCTCAAAACCTAACTTATTACCAAATGCCATCTTGCTGAGTGCTGGTACAAGTCCATTAGCATCAAGAACATATGCAGACACAATTGCCTTCTTCTGGATAAGCTCATGTATTGCACTGTAAAGTGCCTTAACCTGTTCGAAATCTGGAAGATCATACTGATTCTTCTTAATATCAAATCTGACTAATACATCACCATCATTCTTAAGTTCAGGAGTGATAATATCCCCTTCCCTAGCCACATCAATAGCAAATGAGCAGAGTGTTGGTGGAACATCAATATGTTCAAATGTTCCTGACATACTGTCCTTACCACCGATTGATGGAAGTCCAAATCCCATCTGTGCTTCATATGCACCAAGAAGTGCTGCAAATGGCTGGCTCCATCTTTCTGGATCTTCTGTCATTCTTCTGAAGTATTCCTGATATGTGAATCTTATCTTACTGAAATCACCACCGGCAGCAACAATCTTAGCTACAGAATCTGTTACAGCATAGATTGCTCCATGATATGGGCTCCATGATGAAAGATATGGATCAAATCCATAAGACATCATAGTTACTGTGTCACATTTGCCCTTAAGCACTGGCAGCTTTGCAACCATGCTCTGTGTCTCTGTAAGCTGATACTTACCACCATATGGCATATATACTGAACCGGCTCCGATAGAACCATCAAATCTCTCAACAAGTCCCTTCTGTGAGCATTCGTTAAGGTCTGCTAAAGTCTTTAACCACTTACCGCGTACATCTGTAACCTTAACCGGCTTAAGGTAATCGTCTTCCTGTGAAGGAATATCAACTACAACCTTAGTCTCCTGATGAGCACCGTTAGTATCAAGGAATGCTCTTGAGATATTAACGATATCCTTTCCTCTCCAGTTAAGAACAAGTCTTGGCTCTTCTGTTACAACAGCAACCTCAACTGCCTCTAAGTTCTCCTCAGCAGCATACTGAAGGAATTCCTTGACATCCTTAGGATCAACTACAACAGCCATTCTCTCCTGAGACTCTGATATAGCAAGTTCTGTTCCGTCAAGACCTTCATACTTCTTAGGAACTTTATCAAGGTCTACCTTAAGACCTGCTGCAAGCTCACCAATCGCAACTGATACACCGCCTGCACCAAAGTCATTACATTTCTTAATAAGCTTAGTAACCTCTGGTCTTCTGAAGAGTCTCTGCATCTTACGCTCTGTAGGAGCATTACCCTTCTGAACCTCTGCACCACAATCCTCAATAGACTTCTCTGTATGAACCTTAGATGAACCTGTAGCTCCGCCACAGCCATCTCGTCCTGTTCTTCCACCAAGAAGAATAATGATATCTCCCGGATCAGAATTCTCTCTCTTAACTGCACTTCTTGGAGCTGCTGCTATAACTGCACCAATCTCCATTCTCTTAGCAACATAATCAGGATGGTAGATTTCCTTAACATATCCTGTAGCAAGTCCAATCTGGTTACCATAAGAGCTGTATCCGTGAGCAGCACCTGTAACAAGCTTTCTCTGTGGAAGCTTTCCGTGAATTGTCTCTGATACCGGAACAGTAGGATCTGCTGCACCTGTAATTCTCATTGCCTGATATACATATGTACGTCCTGACAATGGATCTCTTATAGCACCACCAAGACAAGTTGCTGCGCCACCAAATGGCTCAATCTCTGTTGGATGGTTATGTGTCTCATTCTTGAAATTAACAAGCCATTCCTCTGTCTTTCCATCAATCTCAACCGGAACAACAATTGAGCAGGCATTAATCTCATCAGATTCTTCCTGATCAGCTAACTTGCCCTCAGCCTTTAACTTCTTAGCACCCATAAGTGCAAGGTCCATAAGGCATACGAACTTGTCCTTACGGTCCTTATATATTTCTGCTCTGTCTGAAAGATACTTGTTATATGTAGCCTCCATAGGAGTTCTATAAAATCCGTCCTTAAACTTAACATCTGTAAGCTCTGTTGCAAATGTTGTGTGACGGCAATGATCTGACCAGTATGTATCAAGTACTCTGATTTCAGTCATAGAAGGATCACGCTTCTCAACACTAGCAAAATGCTCCTGAATGAACTTAAAATCCTTAAATGTCATGGCAAGTCCTAAAGAATCATATAATTCCTTTAACTTATCCTCTGGCATATCCTTGAATCCGTCAAAATAAATAACATCAGCAGGAGTCTTGAACTCAGTAACTAAAGTTTCTGGAATATCCTCTGCTGCCTGTCTTGAATCAACAGGGTTAATGCAGTGTTCCTTAATCCTGTTCTTCTCCTCATCAGTAACAGTTCCTGTCAATACATAAGTTACAGCAGTCTTGATAACTGGTGTCTCATTCTCATTAAAGAACTTAACACACTGTTCTGCAGAATCAGCTCTCTGGTCGAACTGTCCTGGAAGATACTCTACAGAGAACACGAAATCATCCTTTCCTGCTGGAAATGTTCCCTCATAAACATCATCTACCGGTGGCTCAGAAAAAACAGTAGTAAGTGCTTTCTTATATGTTTCTTCTGAAAGATTCTCAATATCATAACGGATAAGAACTCTTACATCTGTAATAGTCTTTATTCCAAGATAGCCTCCTATCTCCTCAAGTAATTCTTTCGCATTAACTGCAAATGGTTTCTTTTTCTCGACAAAAACTCTCTTTACGCCGCTCATATCTTCCTCCTGAGATTAGTTATATTAATTATTAATATTTAATCATTGTATCACAATAAAACATATTTTCAAACAACTATTCATGCATTCTTCTTATTATCTTGTAAACAACCTGATTACCCATTACGGTAGGACCTGTATGTGCAAAGAAAACAATACCGTCTGTCTGTGATATTATCTCACTCTTAACAGTACCCTCGCATGGATCAAGAATCTGTGCTATAAGCTCACCATGATATACAGGGTCACCCGGCTCTTTAAGTCTCTTGTAGAATCCTGCATCATAAGTCTTGACTGCCATAAGGTCAAACTCGTTAATAACACTTGCAATATATCCACTGTGATTGTTGTACTTAAGAATACCCATTCTGGTTAAAAACCTGAGAACAGATGACACAGCCTGTCTTGCAGACTTCTCATCAATCATATCTGTGCTGTTAGTATATATTGAAAATGCATTAGTACCATTCATCTGCCAGTTATAATTAAGTGTCACTGTATCCATTGGCTTCGGCTTTCTAATAACAACATACTGAAGTCCGAACAGATTGGCAAGACTCGCACTCTGGAATCCCGTATCCATCATCTTTACATGAGGAATAAAATCACCAGGCATATAAAAGCTTGCAAAATGTATGCCATAACTGTAACCTTTAATTCTGTCAAAAAGTGTTCCTGCTATCTGCTTGGTTGTATCTCCATTAACATCCCCAGGAAATGCTCTGTTAATATCAGAATTATCTGTAGGCCAGAATCTCTTTCCAACATTCATGGAAAATCTGTTAACAGATGGGATAACAAGAATCTCATGATTGTGCGATATTGCACCATGAGCCTCGAGCTCTTTAAGTGCCTTAACAAGCTGCGAACATATATACAGCTGCTGTATCTCATTACCTCTTAATGCACCAACAATACATGCCGACTTCTCACCACCTCCGAATCTATAGCCTTCTATCTGATAATCTTCTCTATATATACCCTTTAACGAATAAATAATCTCTTTCTTCATTATCTGCCACCATAAACTCTTGCTATAAGAGCCCCCTTATGCACTACCGGATTCTCTCTTAATGTAAATATAATTCCATCTGTAGGTGATTCAATTCTCTGGATTATCCTTCCCTCAATAGGTTCGATAATATCTCCTATATGCGTTCCAATTCCAATCCTTCCCATAGAATCAACTGCTGATACGAATATTCCGCTTTCCTTAGCAGTAAGAAATGTAACTTCACCTTCTGTAGAGATAATAGGGTCATTAACATCCTTTGGCTCATCATCCCATATTCCCATATGCGACATAAGGTTAAATATACCATCAACAATATCCCTGCAGTACTTAGGTGTAATTCTGTTCCCAACTCCCATCTCTGTAACAAGAGTAGGCACACCAAGATGATTAAGACTGTATGCAAGAGTTGCATCAAGTACAGTAATAGATGAATATATCCATACAAACTGTGCATTCATCATCTTCGCATATGGAAGCAGCTTTTCCTGCGTATCATCATTAATTCTTACCTGTGGCATCTCATTTACAAATATATTACTTGAATGGATATCAATACACAGATCACTTCCAATAATATCTTCAATAATGCCTGCTGCCACATATTCAGCCATAGCGCCATTATTATCACCAGGGAAAACCCTATTCATATCAAGATCAAACATAGGAATTCCTCTTGAACCTGTATCAATACCAAGAGGGTTAATATCAGGATAAATGTCAACAATTCCTTTAAGCTTATCCTTTTCTCTCTCAATTCTTCTTATAATCTCATAACATATAAGCTGACCATCAAGCTCATCGCCATGAGTACCTGTAACAATTGATATTCTTGGTGTGCTGTGATTCTCATCTTTATTCATAAGTCTGTTCTTCCTGACTACCAGTCTTTCATGAACCGGAAGCTCAACAGAAACAACTTCTTCTATCATATCATTCTCCCATTATTCCCCGGATTATCAATATCCGGACCTTATTAATATCTATCTGAATTTTATCACACCTGAAATGTGTCTACAAGTCTTGTTCGTTCCAGAAATCGCGTATACATCTGTCTGCATTGCCAAGTGTCACCGGATATATCCTGTTCCACTCCCTAGGATACATGCTCTCATATTCACCAGTCATGAATCTGTCATCCAGAAGCGCAATCACACCCTTATCCGTATCCGTCCTTATAACCCTTCCTGCTGCCTGAAGCACCTTATTCATTCCCGGAATAACATAAGCATAAGAATATCCATTTTTGCCAAACTCATCAAAATAATCCCTTAAAATGTTACGCTCCCTGCACACCATCGGAATCCCAGTTCCGACAATAACAGCACCTATAAGGCTCTCATCCTTTAAGTCAATTCCTTCGGAAAATATTCCTCCAAGCACACAGAAGCCTGCAAGCGAAGCCCCTTCTGGAAGTTCCTCGTAAAATGCTGATAAGAAATTTTCCTTGTCAGCCTCCTTCATAAACCTTCCCTGCACAAGCACATTCACACAGCTTTCTGGTAAAAATGTATCTTCTCCACCACATTCGGTCACATTAACACCACTTTTCCACCTGAAGCACTCAAGAACACTCTCCATGTAAGAATATGACGGAAAGAACACCATATATCTGCCGCTTCTGCCAGAAATCATATGCATAATATAATCGTGTACCTTGGCATATTCCCTTACATTTCTTCTTGTATAACGGCTTGTCACATCAGTGGCCACGACAATTCTCTTATTATCAGGTTCAAAAGACGAATGTGCATAAACCGCCCTTTCTGACACATCACCAGAAAGCATTTCCTTAAAATAATTCACCGGAAGCAGTGTAGCTGAGAAGAATACCGTACTTCTGCCCTGTGAAAGTCTCTCACTTATGTTGCCAGACGGGTCAACGCAGTACAGATGTACAAGAAAGTTTCCATCGTTATCATGCTCATTATAGTAGACATATTTTTCATCAGCACAATCATACATATTAAGAAAATGTCTCACCACAAAGAAAAACTCCAAAAGCTCGTTAGTCACTGGCTCGCCCTTATGTCTCTCCATGAACTTCTGCATAAGTCCCATGACACGTTCAAGGCTGGCTGGAAATGTGCCAAGACCGCTCACAACCTGGAATGTATCACACTGTCTTTTATATTCAAGCAACTGCTTGTTACATCTGTCAAGTGCACCTGCAAGTCGCTTGTCCATCTCCTTGACAAGCTTCTTAGCCGCAAGAAAATCTTCTTTTTTCAACACTGCGCTGTACATTTCTCTTGCTCTGTCCACAAGGTTATGTGCTTCATCCACAAGAAACACATAATCACCCTTCGCACCATTGCCAAAATACCGCTTAAGCGACGCATCCGGGTCAAATACATAATTATAATCACATATAATTCCATCACACCAGTACGAAACATCAAGTGACATCTCAAACGGGCAGACCTTATGCCTGTTGGCATATTCCATGACATTATCCCTTACAATAACCATCTGGCTCGTTATTATGTCATACACAGCATCATTAATCCTGTCAAAATGTCCCTTGGCATACGGACATGCAACAGGGTTACAGTTACGCTCATCAAGTGGACATATTTTGTCCTTCGCTGTAAGAGTAACAGTTCTCATATGAAGCCCGCTATCCCTCAGAATAGCATAAGTATCCTCTGCAACAGTTCTCGTTATCGTCTTGGATGTCAGGTAAAATATCTTGTCTGCCATCTGCTGTCCTAACGCCTGCACAGCCGGGAACACAGTAGACAACGTCTTTCCGACACCTGTAGGTGCCTGAATATATAGATTGGCATTATCTTCAATAGCCCTGTATACACTCACGCACAGATTCTTCTGTCCCTCCCTGTATTCATAAGGAAACTTAAGTTCTCTTATTGATTCCGTCCTTTTTAGTCTTTCATCAAATGTATAATCAGTCCATCTCTTAAAGCCTGTAATCAGCTTATTAAACCACTCTTCAATACGTTCAAATGTGTACTCTTCCAGAAACTTGTTGATTGTCTCAGGCTCTGGTGTAACGTAAGTCATCTGAATTCCAATCTTTGGCAGTTTCTTCTGGCTTGCATATATATAGCCATACACCAGTGCCTGCGCCTTATGCACATAGACCGGTTCTTTCAGCAGGGAAACATCTGTCTGCATAGTCTTTATCTCATCAATTATTACATCGCTCTCCGGCTCTTTATTGCCATCCTCATCATAATTAATATCTGCAATAATACCGTCAGCCCTGCCTTCAACCTGTAATACATACTCAATCCCTAAGTCAGATACAAGCGGTATCTCAATCTTTAAAGGCACTTCGGCATGATACATAGTGCCCATGCTGTGCTGGATTTTCCTGTGAATCCTTGCACCCTCCTGCATGATTTTCACATCATTGCTGCCGGTATTCCTGTTGTCAATATCACCTTCTGCACACATGAATTCCACAAGATTTCTTACAGATATTCGAAAGCAGTTTCCATTTACAGAGTACATACTATCTCCATTCAATAATGTTCTTCAATATCGTATATATAGGCATTGCCTGTCTTTCCGACTCTTTTCACCTGTTCCATGTAATTAAGCATTGCAAGTACGCTGGCAGCAGTCTGCCTGTCAATATGCGCTGCATTTGCAAAATCCGCTGAAGTAAAGCCATTCTCAAGCCCTTCTGGTACAAACTGCATATAATCCTGCGGGCAGTCCAGCTCTATAACCTTTCTTATCCCCACCGGAATCCTGTCATAGCGCACACTCCCGCGCTTCTTATCGTAACTCCAGCCATTAAGAAGCTTATATTCTTCTATATCAATCAGCAGCAATGTAACCTTAAGATTTGGATTTTTTAAAAATGCTTTAATCTTATACAGCTCAAACATCGCGTCATACATGGAACACCGCTTCGGAGACTTTCTTCTTGAAGTAATATCCCCAGTCTCCGGCTCTATCCAGCTTAAATACTTCTCATAAGGCATAGGGTACACAACTCTTACCTGATATTCATTTAAGAATACCGACAGCTTATCCCTTAACTTATTAAGCTGTCTTGTCTGAATCTCAATTATCCCATGCTCATTATATATATCCGCATAGTAACCGTCTATTGCAACCTCATGATTATCCTCATCAGGCTCATAATACATTTTAAGTACTGCATGCAGTGTCTTTTCCGATAAAGTGCCTATCCCCTTGTCATTGTGGCTCTTGCCGATTATCTTTTCCTTCGCTTCATCGAAAGCCCAGCTGTCTATATATTCTATTGGTTCATTGGAAGATTTCTTCTTCGGCATGGCTTATTCCTCATCACAACATATGTTCTATCATGTTATCAAGTATCTTACGATTGTCCGAAAAAATCAACCCTATGTGACAAATGCCCTGATATATTATAGAAATCCATTCTATAACCATCAGGGCATTAAGCATTTATTTACTTATCTTCGTCATCAATATCAAACAACTTTAATTCTTCAACATCATTCTTGCCGGATTTATCATCACCGTAAGATTTGTATAGTGAATCATCTTCGTCAAAACCAGTATCCGCATCGAAACCAGCGTCCTCGTCATCCTCACTGTCTTCATCATACTCTTCTATCTCTTTCTCGGTATACTCATCAAGGTCAACTCCGTCTTTAGAAGCCATATTAAATACCTTCTTAACCTTAGAAAGCTTAGCAGCCAGTATAATTGTGACAATGATAAACGCTACGATTATCACGCCAAGTATTGTAATTATTGTAAGCCAGAACCTGTTACCGCCAAATGTCTTATTATTATCAGCTTTGACAACTGTATCAGCATTTGTTGTCTTAACAACAGAATATGCCTGTATAGTTCCATCACTTACTCTGTATCTGAACCAGCCTTTCTCGCCAAGTGAGCTTACTCCGTAGAACAGGCAGTACTGTCTGTCGGCATCCATAAGCACCTGTACCTCTTTACCGTTCATGGTAAACTTGGTAAGAGCATAGCCAGCCGGTTTCTCTAACGAGTTCGTTATAGGCAGAACAACATATGTTATCTCTGGTTCAGCAACAGTATTGTATGGTGAAAATGTTTTCGCAGTCTCATCATAGATGTAGAACCCGCCTTTTCCATCTTCACTTTCAAGATACATAAGGATAAGACCTGTCTTTATGCCTTTAACCGCATTTATCTTCTGACCATTATAATCATAGTCAATCTCCTGATATCCATCTGGAATTGTGATTCCTGAATAATCCTTTACAACCGAATATTTCTTTCCATCTATTGTAACTGTTCCATCGTCATTAACAGTCTGGGTTGATGTCTCAGTAACCTCTTCTGCCTTTGACTCAGCCTCTGTTGTTGCTTCCTGACCATCCTCAAGTCTTGTTGTATATATTATATATTTCTTAACTGAACCATCTTCCGCAGTAACAGTAATTGTTGTTGTATTACTTCCCGGGTCCATTCTTCTACCGCTTATGCTTATCTTGGCAGCACTGTCATTAGCGGCAGCACTTACAACAAGCTCTGTAACATCAGCATCAACAGTTGCATTGTATGTTGTCCTGTCTGGTGAAAATGCTGGTGAAAGCGTTCCCGGACTTATCTGCAGGGACTTTAATGTGTTGTCTGAGGAATAGCTGGCTGGAGCACGACCAGTTACCTTTCCTGATGAGGAACTGCTGACTGTTGCACGTTCACCATTAACAGATATCTTTGCATCACCTGCAACACTAAGCGTCGTTGTTCCTGCTGCAATAACTTCAAACTGCATAGATATAGATTCATTTGAGCCATATGCTGATGCATCAAGAAGTGCAAATGATACAACACCACTATCACCTGCACCTACAGGTTTTATAATTGAATTATCATATGACACTGGAACAGAGGCTGCATCAATAACATCAGATGCAGATATAATAACCGTTACCGTTATCGTACTTCCAACTGTTCCGCTTGCTGAACTTATAGATATAGAAGCCTGCTCGTCAGCCTTAGCATAATACACAGGAATCAATGCAATGCACATTGCCAGTACACCTATAAAAGCAAGTAATTTTTTTATCTTATTCATAGTCATCCTTTCAAACAATAATTATTGATTAATGCTTCCTATTCCAAGAATATATCTCTTAACCTTTGCAAAATCAAACAAATCAAGTTCTCCGTCTCTGTTACAGTCGGCCGCCTTCCAATATACTCCTGACGGGTCTGCTATACCTAATATAGATCTCTTTATCTGTGCAAAATCAAACAAATCAATCTCTCCGTCGCCATTGACATCCCCATATATAACAATCTCATATCTGCTGACCTCTTCGCCAGAAGAATTATATGTTATAAGGATATCGCCAGTACTAACTAATCCATCTTTCTCATTGCCATTCTTATTAAGTATCTTGGAATAAGCACCATTATAATTATCAATCTTATCAAGCACATCTTGTACATAATCTGATACAGTTAAACCACTTATGTATTTTTCATCTTCATCAACTGATAATGTTGTTGAAAATCCTGGATAAGCAACATCCGGTTCTGGATCAGGTTCCGGTTTTGGATCAGGTTCTTTATCCTGTCTTACAACAGTTATAGTATAGTCCTGATTATCGCCATTAGCTGCCGTAACAGTAATTGTAATATCATTACTTCCAACTGAAAGATCATGATATCCCAGTCCGCTTACATCTGCTGAAGAATCAAGTGCCGAACCGCCAACATATACAGATGAAGTATCATAATCAACTATAAGACTATACTCTGTTGTATACAGACTAAATGTTGGTGTTAGTGAATAGCCTTCAACATATAAGTCAGATAATCTGTTATTAGGGCTGCCATCTCCTGTCGGAATTTCACATACATTTTCAGGCATATTCTCATATACAGGTATTCTGAATATAAATGCTATATTGTTCTTATTACTGTCGCTATACCCCTGTGCGCTCTTAACTGATTCACTTCTTGGAGCAAGTACATTGGTCATATACTGATGACCTCTTCCAGTCATATCAAACTTTTCATAATAAAGAGTATTCTGACCTCTGTTTATATAACTTTTCCCAAGATATATTGCTCCACCAATAATAGATTTCATTCTTGTATTCCAAGGTCTTAATGTCTCATCATCATTTCTTGAAGCATATTTAAGTCCATTCTGGACTGCTGTCAATCCTCCACTAGCATATGCCCCTATATTGTAATAATTATAATAACCCCAGTAGTAGCCAGACTGTGTTCCTGATATGCTGCTTCCATATCCACTGTTACCCTGCTCCTGTAATATTCTTGAAGCAAGATGATATGGGCTTACCCCTGATTCCTGTCCTGCAAGCAGCAGACCGGTTATATATGTATAATTTCTTCCATCATATCTCAGGTCATGGCTTGAATTTTCCATAAATGTACCATCAACCATACTCTCAAGGCCGCTCTCATCCTGTAATGAACTGTCAAATGAAAGATTTTCAAACATAAATATATTATCTGCATTAAGGAAGTTTCTAGGATCAAGTGCATATTCAACAAGTGCAGATGATGCCTGAACCCAGCCACCTGAATCAAGCTGTGTATACTGTCCTGATTCCCAGTCATAGCAGCCATCAGCAACCGATTTCCATGATGACTTTGCTGAACCATATGTAAGGCTTCGGCCAATCACATTCTGGTTTTCCAGAACATCAGACCAGTCTTTTCCATTATGGTCCGCCACAAACACCCAGTTAGGATACTGCGCATGAAGCTGTCTTAAACCATCCTTATAACTATCCGGGAATCCTTGTGAGTCAAGGTATTCCTCAAAATCCGCATCCGGCTCATAATCACTTCTTTTATCAACAGTTATGTAGCCACCATATATATAGCCTCTTTCATAACTGCCATTAAGATAAAAACCTATGCCATACCATGTGTCGCCGTCATCGTCAGTTGTCTCTTCGTATATATCAAACTTAAAGCCACCATCCACCTTGGTAATGACTGAACCACTGACTGGTGATGTCCTTATACGAAGATCTGTAACATCATAATTAACATGGCCCTGACCAATGGACTCTTCCGCCTTAGTATTAAGTACAGAAATAACCGTAAGACATGTCAGCACAAGCATACATAACATGACACCAATTGCGGCTATTCTTTTTGCACTACATTTGTATCCTGATTTCATGTAATCACCTGACTCCTGAATGTATCGTATTAACTAGTTTCTTCCAAATTCTGAAAGCTTTAAGCCCTCATTTCTCTCAAGTACCATATTGACAGACCAGCTATTGGCAAATACCAGAAGCGGATTGCCCTTAAGGTCTTTAATCTTCTTCATATCTGATGTACCGACAATTCTGTTCACATCAATTTCCTCAGGATTCTCTATCCAGCGTATATGCTCGTATGGAAGCGGCTCAAGTCTGATATCAACACCGTACTCGTTCTTAAGACGGTATTCAAGAACTTCAAACTGAAGGACACCGACAACTCCAACGATAATCTCTTCCATTCCTGTATTGAACTCCTGGAATATCTGAATCGCACCTTCCTGTGCAATCTGGTTGATACCCTTAATGAACTGCTTTCTCTTCATAGTATCAATCTGTCTTACTCTTGCAAAATGTTCTGGAGCAAATGTAGGAATACCCTCAAATGCAAATTTCTTGTTAGATTTGCAGATAGTATCACCGATAGAGAATATTCCCGGGTCAAATACACCGATAATATCTCCTGCGTATGCCTCATCAACAATATGTCTCTCCTCTGCCATCATCTGCTGTGGCTGGCTGAGTCTGATCTTCTTGCCACCCTGAACATGGTTAGCTTCCATTCCAGCTTCAAACTTACCGGAACATATTCTCATAAAAGCAATTCTGTCTCTGTGTGCTTTATTCATATTAGCCTGAATCTTGAATACAAATGCTGAGAAATCCTCAGTAAATGGATCAATAACTCCCTGGTCAGACTTTCTTGGAAGCGGAGAAGTTGTCATTGATAAGAAATGCTCAAGGAAAGTCTGTACACCAAAGTTAGTAAGTGCTGAACCGAAGAATACCGGTGTAAGGTCACCAGCACTTACCATTTCCTGGTCAAACTCTGCACTTGCTCCGTCTAACAGTTCAATATCTTCCTGAAGCTTGTCATAGAAAGCATCACCAATTCTGTCCTTAAGAACAGCCTCATCTGACGCGTCAACAATCTCAGTATCGACTTCCTTCTGTCCATTCATTGCTGCCTTGAATAAAGAAACATTTTTCTCTTTACGATCATACACGCCCTTGAATTCCTTACCGCAGCCGATAGGCCAGTTAATTGGGCATGTAGAGATTCCAAGTACGCTTTCAATCTCATCAAGAAGCTCAAATGGATCATTAGCCTCTCTATCCATCTTATTAATAAATGTAAATATAGGAATGTGTCTCATAACACATACCTTGAAAAGCTTGATAGTCTGTTTCTCAACACCCTTAGAAGCATCAATAACCATGACCGCAGAATCTGCTGCCATCAGAGTTCTGTAGGTATCCTCTGAGAAATCCTCATGTCCCGGAGTATCAAGAATATTAATACAGTAACCTTCGTAGTTGAACTGAAGAACAGAAGAAGTTACCGAAATACCTCTTTCCTTCTCAATCTCCATCCAGTCAGAAACCGCATGCTTGGCAGTCTTCTTACCCTTTACAGAACCTGCAAGGTTAATAGCACCTCCGTAAAGCAGGAACTTCTCTGTTAATGTTGTCTTACCAGCATCCGGGTGAGAGATAATGGCAAATGTCCTTCTTTTCTTAATTTCACTTTCTAAACTCACTGTTTTACTCCTTTATAAACATAATACATAAATGCTTCATACCCATTTCGGCATACACATAATATAAGCCTGTGACGCAGTCTACGGCTTCACAGGCTTACTCTAATCAATAGTCTTCGAATTATTCACGGTTAAGACCGAACTTGTATGAAACCTCAGACTTGTCATCAATTCTTCTGAAAATGTTGACTACTCTGTCCATAACCTTCTCGAAATCTTCCTCATTCTCAACCTCAACAGAAACAACCTGTCCGTCTTCCTTAATAACTGCGTCCTTAACAAGTTCTAAAGCCTTGATATCTTCCTCAGTCTGGGCAACCTGCTCAGGTGTTGTTAACATCTTTGATTTACTCTTATACTTAACAGCGTATGTTCTTGTCATCATATCCTCCTATTGGCTCTTCGTAGCAATATAATCTCATATGTCATTATATTATATAACATGTTTGGGGATTATGCAATGGGTTTACAATCATGCTTTCATCAGCCTTCCATACAATTTCTCACTCACCATAAAAATCATATACTGAAACTTTGTTTTGCTGCTTAATAATTTCCTGTATTTCTTGTAAACATTTTTCACATTACATTTATCTTTCTTATATAAATCACTAACTTCTGTGAACGCGGCATTTTTCTTTGAATTCACCATAGTTCTTATTATATAAGCCATGTTCTTATTGAGATTAATATAATCTTTTTCTTCTTCAAAATATGACGTTCTTTCAATGCAGGCTTCAACTGCAGACAACCAGCTTACTACCATACTTGTCTGCATACTGCTGCCTCTTCGTATCGTATACTCATAGCAGTCTGCATCTGAAGCATATATTGTTTCTGCATTGCTGACAACCTTTCCCATAACCCATGCATCTTCTGATATTCTTCCAACTGGAAAATAAATATCCATAAAAAGACTCTTTTTAAACATCTTATTCCATAACACAACACAGTAATACTGGTTCTCATTATAATAATTATTCCAGAAATCCGCTCTGGTCCATATTCCATCTTTTACAGTTATGTCTTTACATTTTCTGTTATCACTTTCATATCTTGAATGATAATTACATATAGATATATCTGCATTATTATCCACAAGATTCTTATGCAGAAGCTCTATCATATTCTCTTCTATGCAATCGTCACCATCAACCCAGCATATATATTCACCTGTACTTTTCTCAAGTCCGACGTTTCTTGCATCCGACTGCCCACCATTTTTTTTATGGACAACCACAACTCTTTCATCATCTGCTGCATATTTATCACATATTGATGCACTTCCATCCGTCGAGCCATCATCAACAAGAACTATCTCTATATTGGTATATGTCTGTTTCAGCATTGACTCTATACATTTATCAAGATATTTCTGGACATTGTAAACAGGTACTATAATACTTACCAAATCTTTCATATAATAACTATTCTCCATTCTACACGTCGAATATTGATACATATGGAAACACCTGCTCCGAACCTGCGGAATATAGTTCCAGGAACATCAGAGCAAATATACACACAACGCATATATAATATATATATTTATGTTTTTCATTTTTACAATGCTCTATCGCATTCGGAACTGTTATATACTGAAGAAATATAATAACTCTCAAGGTTCTATACGTTGCCGGAACAATTCCATCTGCTGCACATATCAACAGATAAAATGTCTGTGCCCACTTGGAAATCTTCCAGTCTGTATCAGCTACAAAACCATCTTCTGTCTGTTCAATTATTAAATACATTAAGAATATCACAATATTTAACAATATGAATTTAGTTGAAATTGTCCTGTTTGTATATTTTAAAAGTTCTTCCAGATTAAAATACAGATTGAGTCTTGGTATGATACTTATTAATTTTATAATATATTTCGCACCAAATCTAATAAGTACCATTCCAATTGCTGTGCCAACCATCTGCCACCATACAGATATATTTATCTTCTTTATCTTA
>OJAL01000398.1_pt1 | contig 33664 bp, 27 predicted proteins | sample 1589301 | NCBI WGS metagenome assembly OJAL01 (sample SAMN03283261) | human gut metagenome | biome: human-associated habitat; material: feces | host: Homo sapiens | place: USA | collected 2013
TTCCCAGCGCTCTGATGCCGCGAGACATGGATTGCTTGATTTCCCATGCGTCCAGCGTGCCATTTGCATTGCACTGAAGAATGAAAGCCGCCTCCGTGCGGAACGGTTCCGTCACAGGCAGAAATTCGTTTTTGAGCGCAATATTGATAAGCTCACCAATTTTCAGCCCATACAATTTTGTTGCGAGAGCGATAAGCGTATCACTCTCACTATCAGAAACAAAGAAACGATTCATAAAAATATCTCCAATCTGAAACAGAATGTATCATCTGACTATATTATACAATATGTATTTTACAAAGTCAATATATACGAACCGTATTATTTACGCGAGGGTTGTGTTCTTTGTTCCATTTGTAAAACTATTACCGTTGGTATCGCTACAATCATTGCAACCATTATAACCATTGCCATCGTTATAACCGTTGCTTCCGTTGTAAACGTTGGTACGGAAGTTCTTAAAAGAAGAAAACGCCGCTGCGGCGGGACGGGAAGCGTGGCCCTGCCGCTCAAAAAAGTATATAAGCCCCCAGCCCTAAGTCAACAGACTTTCGCGGCATATTCTCGCACTTTTGCGGGGAGTGCTGCGATATTCCACGTTCTGTTGACACCGGGATGGGGGCTTTACTTTTTCTTTTCGCCGGCAGGGGCCAAACCTGCAAACCGCTTCGGGCGGGGATTAAAAGTAAACTTTTAAGAACGAAAGGAAAGTACAACAATGCGTAAACAAACCGTCAAAACCAGCCGTGTAGCCGCCCAACTCGAAAAGATGTTTCGTTTGCTTAACGAGCATTTTTATAACGGACAGTTGCCAGAGGTGGTTATCAGCCTCAAAAAGACAGTTGGAGCCTACGGACATTTCACCTGCGGGAAAGTTTGGCAAGCGGGAAATGAGCGCCGCTACGAAATCAATATTAGCAGTGCAACACTAAACCGCCCTATAGAGCAAACTTGCAGTACCCTCCTGCATGAAATGGCACATCTTGCCTGTGCTGTTGGCTACGGTAACACAGAAAAGGATGAAAACGGCAATCCGTTACCAATTAAAGATACAAGCGGTTCTGGAAATACATACCACAACAAACGTTTTAAAGCAATGGCCGAGGCTCACGGTCTGGAAATCGGAAAACACCCTAAATATGGGTGGACAATCACAAGCCCTAATTTAGAGCTGCTGGACTTTATAGAGCAACAGGGCTGGCAAGACCTCCAAATGGTTGAGGGGGTAAACCTACTTGATATTTTAGGCACGCTACCCAAAGGAGCCGCAGGAACAAGCGGCAGAACAAAAAAGCCAACCAGCACCCGTAAATACATTTGCCCCAAGTGCGGTAACAGTTGCAGAGCCACAAAAACAATAAACATCATTTGCGGCGATTGCATGGAAAAAATGGTTGTTTCCGAATAAACAAAACAACAGCGATTATGGTCGAGTGAGAGTAGACCGTTATTTTATATGTACACTTTTAAAGGAGTTGCGTTATGTGTTATGATTTTTATTCTTGCCCGTTTGAGCCGGATACCTGCTATCCCGGTTGTGGGCTTCATTTAGAATGTTATAGTTGTAGTTGGTGTAAGGTGGTTGTTCCTGGCACCAAAAGCAACAACAATTACAACGGTAGCAATGGTAACAACGGTTATAACGATACCAACGGTTCCCACAATACGGCAATGGTTCCCTGATAATAAAACAAAGAACTGCATCACATCCACAAAGCGAATGTGATGCAGTTCTTGTCGTTTAAGATGTGCTACTTTCTCGAAGCTCTTTTTTATATTTGTAATAGGTGTTTCGTGCAATTCCAATCAGCTTAATGCACTCGGCATCGGAAAGAGAACCGTCAAAATCTTTGCTGTATTTTTGTATTTGTTCCTTGGACGGGACGGCTTTCTTCACGGATAACTTGCGTCCGGCCACTTGCCCGATTTGCTTTCCGTTGAGCTTGGCGGTCAACATCCCCTCTCTCGTGCGCTGGTGCAGGTCGTCAACTTCTTTTTGTGCCTGTACAAATGCCAGCTTGATTTGTTCCTTTGCCAGAGCAACAGTGTACTGATTTAAAGCGTCAATAACCGCAGAAACGAAACTATCGGTTGCAACGTTCCCCGTCTCGAACTGGGCATAGATTTGCCGCTGTATGGTTTCCCGGTAGGTTTCCGTGTTGATGTGCGGCTCTTTTAAAAAGCGTAGTTGAATATTTCGGGCAAATAGTTCTTCATACAGTTGGCAACCCTCGTCTGCGCTGCGGCTCATACGGGAAACGCTGTCAAACACGATAGTATCCCCCGGTTGCACGATGCACAGCAGTTTGTCCAGTTTCTTGCGGCCTTGATACTTAGTACCCGTATAAACTTCCTGCACGATGTGCGCGTCTGGAAATGCTGCCTTAATGTTTCGGATTTGTCGGTCTATATTTTGTGTCGGAGTAGAAATCCGGCAGTACCCATAAATCTGCATTTATATCACCTCTGGGGTTCGATTGATTTGATACTTATAACTATACCCATATCGCAGCAATATGCAAGCACTTTTGGTATAATCCCCAGCGGCCCCAGATTTGATATTAAGCGCACAAAATTGAAAGTGCAGGTTTAATTTATTTCACTGGAATAGTGACAGCTATTCAAAAATTATGTATAATATATTTAATTATATTTTATATTCGACACAGGAGAAAGAATTATGAAGCTGGAGGGCATTGCGCTAAAAGGGTATCGGGAGATTTGCCCGGATGACCGTTATCCGGCATATAAGGGTTACCCTTGGATTGAGCCGATAAACTTGCCATCAAAATGTCCTAAATGCCAAACTACGTTGTTGGATAGCGCAGGAAACCCAACAGACGAATTGGGGTATGATGAACAGAAGCCTCCAAAGAAAATCAAAGACATCAAGGACGGCAAATACGATGTTTTTGGAAACTACATAAAATTCAAAGACAGAATACGGGAAATTGTGCTTTTCCGCCAGCGCTATAAATGCAAGGCTTGCGGCAAACGCTTCTTTGCGGAGACCCCGGAGATTGACAGTCAACTGCGCTATACAAAACGTTTCTTGGACGCAGTAGCTGCATACGCATTGCAATACGGCTATACGGGAAGAGCTGTACAGGAAACGGGACTTAGCACTTCTTCCCTGACGAAGTATGTGAACGATGCCATTGAGCAAAAATATTTGAATCGGCGCTGGCACGGGGCCAGAACGATTGCCCTATATACCCAAAAATTCTTTCATGGGAAAAAATACTGCCTGTGCATTAACGTGGAGAACATTTCTCTGATGGAGATGATTCTCTGTACGGGAGATAAAAAAGAGCGCGAGGGCTTTGACTACTTTGTGCAGCATATGCAGGTCAAGCCGGAGCGTGTGCTGATTGACATTGACAGTGATAATACGGCCAAGCGTGTAGCTTCAACTTATTTCCCAAATACGGAGATTCTTGCGGATTCTATTTATGTACGCAAACTTCTTGACAGAATATTGCGACAGGCCTATGACAACACATTAAGCACCTGCAATAAAGATTACAATTTCAGTTTGCTAAAAGATAGAGGAAAGGACGTTTTTGTTGCAGAGGATGGAGCAAACCGAGCAGTTCCCGATAATGTACGCCAGAGAATGCAGACAGCATACCCGGTGTTGTGGAATCAGTATATAACGCGCTGTCACGGATTGCGCCCGTATAAAGTGGAGCCGCAAAAGCAGGAGCCGACTTTTGATAACTGGTCAAGGGATGTAACGCACGAGCCTGACAACGCAATTTTTATACCTGCACTTTTAAATATTGTGCCTTTTAAAGAGTTACTTCTTGCATTTGCGCGGGTCTATTATAATGTGCCGCGTGTAGATTATGTGCAGGAAGTGGAATCGCTTGAATGTAATCTCAAAGAGAAATTACAGGACGGGTTAAGAAAGAACGTCTCGTGGGAGTTATTCCGTGGCCGTATTTTATACGGAACGATTGTTGACGTATATGCCAGACGCTATAATCGTGTGGCCCGCAGTATATACGGTGCGATGAATAAATGCTATTTCTGTATGGATATTTGCATGCTACCATCCGGCAACGCCTACGGTACGATTGAGCGACTTGTGTCATCAGAAAATTTTGAAATCAGCATTGAAAGCGTTCTATGGGCGTTGGCAAGTCCACTCCAAGACTATGCACCTTATGAGTCGCCACGGGCTACAAATGATAATGTGGCAAAGGATTTCTATGGTAAGGCACGGGACATGCTGCAATCCGAATTGGAATTGACCGCAGACGAAATTGAAGATAAACCAATTAGCAGCTATCCCAAACTGCGGATGAAGTGGTGGGATATGCCAGCAGATGAAGTAGAAGAATCAGGAGAAGATTGATAATGGCTAAAAAAGAGAAGAAACAGGTTCCTTTGGAGGCAAGCCTTTGGTCGGCCTGTAACAAGCTACGCGGCAGCGTGGCGGCCACTGATTATGTGAATGTAGTACTGGGACTGCTGTTTCTGCGCTTTGCTTATGACAAGTTTCAAGTCCAGCGTGAAAAACTGCTGGAAAATGAGGATACCAAGATTTTCGTTGATAATCCGAAATTCTATTCCCGCGATAATGTTTTCTATTTGGGAGAGGCAGAGCGCTGGCCGTACATAAACGCACATTCCAAGCAGAACGACATTTATCAGGTCATAGATACCGCTTATACCAACATGGAGAAGAACAACCCCGCCTTAAAAGGTGCGTTACCGATTGGCTATTATGCCGACCTGCATATTGAACCGTCGAAGTTTTCTTCTCTGTTGGATGAAATCAATAAGATGCAGTATTCCCTCACGCAGACCGACGATGTGATTGGCCGCGTGTATGAATATTTCTTGCGGAAATTCTGCATTGCGGCAAAGTCGGAGAAAGGCGAATTTTACACGCCGGGTAACATTGTCGATTTGATGACCCGGATTATCCAGCCATATCAGGGGTCTGTATATGACCCTTGCTGTGGTTCCGGCGGTATGTTTGTTCAGTCTGCAAAATTTGTGGATGCTCATCAGGGAAACCGTAAAGAAATCACGATTTACGGACAGGAAAACAGCCCGAAGTCCTACCGTCTAGCCCGCATGAATCTGGCAATTCGTGGTTTGAGCTGTGACTTGGGGGAGGAAAACGCTGACTCGTTCCTGCATGACCTGCATCCGAAGCTGTTGGCAGATTATATTCTGGCAAATCCTCCATTCAATTTGAAAGCGTGGCGCACAGAAAAGCAGTTGACAGAAGATGACCGCTGGAAAGGCTATGCAACGCCGCCTGTTGGTAATGCAAACTACGCATGGATTCTGCATATGCTTTCCCATCTGTCTTATGACGGCACGGCTGCGTTCCTGCTGGCAAATGGCTCTTTGAATGCAGGTGCTGAAGGTGAAGCTGAATATGAAATTCGCAAAAAGCTGATTCAGGATAATAAGGTCGAGGCAATTATAGTCTTGCCCCGTGATATGTTCTACGCTACGGATATTTCTGTGACGCTTTGGCTGTGTGGTAATCACAAAAAGCAAAAGAAGGTTTGGCATGATGGTGCGGAAATTATGCTGCGGAACCGTGAGAATGAAGTTCTGTTTATTGACGCTCGGACTTTAGGCGATGGCGGCAATAATGATGACGGGTACACGTTGTTGACGGAAGAAGATAAAGAACGCATTGCGAACACGGTCTTTGCGTGGCGGTCACCTGACAAAGATACTCTGTACCATGATATTCCAGAGTTTTGCTATTCTGCTACGAATGATGAAATCGAGCGCAACTCGTTTAATTTAGCACCATCGAAATATATTGAGTTTATTGACCGGGACTTTGAAATTGATTACGAATCAGAAATGACATCCATTCAGGTGGCTATGCAACGCTTAATGAAAGAAGAAACTGATTTGCAACAGGCGCTAAAGGAAGCGTTTAAGGGGATAGGTTATGCCATTGACTAAAATAAAGTTGGCCGATGCAATAGAAAGAGTGGAATGTCCGAATACGGATTTGCAATATGGTGTATTGGATGTGCGCGGTGTAAATAACTCAAAAAAGTTTATCCGCACAAAGGCAAACATAAACAATCGAGATTTAAGCAAGTTTCAGATTGTATTTCCCCATTGCTTTGTTTTTAATCATCGTACTTCCCGAAATGGCAGCAAGTTTAGCATTGCGTACAACGATACAGAGAGCGCGCTTATCTGCACAGAAGATTATGTTGTATTCAGAGTAAAGGAAGCGTATGCGGAGATTGTTGCCTCGGAATGGTTATACTTATATTTTAACAGAAGTGAATTTGACAAATATGTTATCACCAATTCATGGGGAAGCTCCACAGAGTTCTATAACTGGGAAGATATTTGTACTTTAGAATTAGAAGTTCCGCCGCTTGCGGTTCAGAAAAGATACATTTCTGTATATTACTTGATTGACGATGCGTTAAAAGCGTATATTCAAAAAGGTCAGTATTTACAGCAGCTATGTAAAAGCTATTTAGAGTCGGTAAAATATACCGCAAAAAAAGAAAAGATTGGGAACCTTTTGCGCGAAGTCAATTACCGCAATGCAGACGGCGTATTTAAAGAAGTCCAAGGAATTAACATTTCAAAGCAATTTATGCCTTCGATTGCCGACACGCGAAGCGTTGATTTGACAAAGTACAAAGTTGTTCCTCCGCGACACTTTGCCTGCAATCTGATGCATGTTGGCCGTGATGAAATTTTTCCCATCGCACTTAACCACACAGACGTTGCCAAACTTGTTAGCCCAGCGTACACTGTTTTAGAAGTGGCACCCAATGTTGTTCCTGAGTATCTTATGGGATGGTTTTCTCGTGCTGAGTTTGACCGTATAAGCTGGTTTATGACGGATTCGAGTATTAGAGGCGGCCTTGACATAAACGAATTTTATCAGATGGAAGTTCCTATTCCTACATACGAAGTCCAAGAAGCTGTTGCAAATATTCAAAAATCATTTAGAAGAACTATCTCAATGACCGATGAAATGAGCAAAATTTCCAGCACAATTTGTCCGATTTTGGTTTCTGGAGCGCTAAAAGAGGGTGCAAAATCATGATTTCCTGCAAATATCACGAATGCGATTATGAAAAAGCTGTTCTGGAATTGTTGCAGAATCAGGGCTGGCAGTATACTGGCGGCTATGACATCCATCGAAAGGATGATGAGATATTGCTCAAGGATGATTTGCAGCAATATCTTACTGCTCGTTATGGCGTTTTCAGCCCGGACGAGTTAGGCCGTATTGCCGGGTATGTTGTTGGTGGTGAACACCAGTCACTTTATAATAACATGAAAACGGCATATACGCGCCTTATGCGCGGCTATACGCTGCATCGTGACGATGATACAACGCTTTTTATTGAGTTTTTTGATATGGAAGATGGACATTGCAGCAACAATATCTTCCGTGCCGTAAACCAGTTTGAGGTGGACGGCTATAAAAAACGCATTCCTGATATTGTGCTTTTTATCAATGGTATCCCCGTATCGGTCTTTGAATTAAAGAATCCTGCCGATGAAGATGTTTCCATTGCGGACGCATATACACAGACTCATGTGCGCTACTGCAAGGATATTCCCGACCTTATGAGGTTCGATTTTATCAATGTTATCAGTGATGGCGCTAATACAAAATATGGCTCCCTGTTCAGTGACTATGAGTTCTATTTTGTCTGGAAATCTACGGATGGGAAAGATTATGCCGCTGATGCACAGGGAATTGTTCTAACGCATACGCTGATTGCCGGATTGTTTGCCCCGGCTACGCTGCTGCGTGTACTCCATGACTACATTTATTTCCCCGATAACAGCAGCACGAATCTGGTTATCCTGCCGAAATATTATCAATACTACGGCACGGAAGAACTGTTTGCCAGCATCCTGAAAGCTCATAGGGATGGCAGCGGAAAAGGCGGCACCTATTGGGGCGCTACGGGCTGCGGTAAGTCTTATACAATGCTGTTCCTTACGCGCCGGATTACAACTTCGGTAGAGATGAACAAGCCGACTGTCATCCTGCTTACAGACCGCAACGATTTGGACGAACAGCTCTCCACGACCTTTGAAAATGCAAAAGGCTATCTGGTCGATGATAATACCCTCTGCATTACCAGCCGGGAAATGCTGCGGAAAAAGCTGTTCAATATCCAGAGTGGCGGCATTTTCCTGATGACGATACAGAAATTCTCCGAGGGCATCCAGCTTTTAAGCCCTCGAAGCAACATTGTCTGTATCTCGGATGAAGCGCACCGCACCCAGACCAATACGGAGGCCCACTATAAGACGGTCAACGGCCAAACGAAAAAGTCTTATGGCTTTGCCAAGTATCTGCGCGATTCTTTCCCGAACGCTACTTATGTTGGCTTTACTGGTACGCCGATTGACGCGACCCTGCGCGTTTTTGGAAGTGTAGTTTCAAAATACACGATGCGGCAGTCCTTGGCTGATGGTGCTACTGTCCAGATTGCCCGTCTGCCCGGCCCCCGTGAAGTCCGTGTGGATGACGCCATCCTGAAAATCTGTGATGAATATTATAATCAACAGCTAAAGGACGGCGCAAACGAATTTCAAATTGAAAAGTCCAAGCGGGAAATGTCCCGCTTAAGGCAGATTATCGGAAGCCCCAGCCGCCTTGATGTGGTTGTAAATCACTTTATATGGCACTACGAAAAGCGCTGTGAGGAAGCCTCCACGGTCTGCGGCAAGGCAATGTTCGTTTGCTATGACCGTCAGATTGCCTATGATGTCTATAAACGGATTAAGGCGCTGCGCCCGGAATGGTTTGTAAAACGCAAATGTGCGCCCGAATATGATGGGCAGCAGCTTGACCACGAAAGCATGGAAATCGAAAAGGTCAAGCTAGTCTGTACAAACGACAAGGACGACCCTAAAGAACTGGATGAAATTCTCGGCAACAATAATGACCGCAAGAATTATGCCAAGGCTTTTAAAGATGTACAGAGCAACTTTAAAATTGCCATTGTCGTTGATATGTGGATTACGGGCTTTGATGTCCCCAGCCTTGATACGATGTATCTGGACAAGCCCGTGGAACTGCATAATCTGATTCAAACGATAAGCCGCGTAAACCGTGTGTACAAGGGCAAGCAGCGCGGTCTGGTGGTTGACTATATCGGCCTCGAAAATGCGATTGCTGCCGCCATGAAAATGTATGACGGCGACCAGCAGCCTATCAATGGCGTGGATACCTCCCTGCGCATTTTCAAAGACCATATGAAACTTCTGGCCGATATAATGCACTCGCTCGATTTCTCTATTTTCCTCAATCCGAATATTTCCCCAGTTGCACGGCTTAATATTATCCAGTCCGGCGTTGAGTATGTAATGCAGGATGAACGCCGGAAAGCTGAATTTATGGGATATTCCCGCCGCGCGAAAAAGGCATATGATGTTTGTATCGGCCACCCGGATTTGACGCAGAACGAGATAGACACCCTACATTATTATATGTGTGTCCGTTCCGTCATTTATAAAATGACAAAGACGGGAACGCCTGACGCAACCCTAATGAATCGTAAAGTGGCCGAATATGTGGATAAGGCTATCCGCTCTACTTATTCTGAAAACACATTTGGTTTTGAGGGCGCTTCTACAGATGGTTCCGAGGACATTCTGACAGACGAGTTCTTGAAGAAATTGAGCGATATTCCTTACCCGAACACAAGGTTCCAAGCGCTGCTGAAATTGCTGCGACAGGCAATCAAGATGTTCTCGGACACGAACAATATCAAGGCAACGGTTTTCTCGCAACGGCTAAAGAAAGTTGTTGACCGTTACAATGCCCGGAATGACCTAGGCAAAACGCAGGCAGTTGTAGATGATGTGGTTGACGGGTTGAGTGCTGAATTGCAGAAGATTTTTAGCGACCTCAAAACCGAGCAGAACTCCTATCAGGAATTGGGCATCACCTATGACGAAAAGGCGTTCTACGACATTCTGATTTCCGTTGCTGAAAAGCACCAGTTTAAAGAGCAACTTTCCGAGGATAAATATATCTATCTTGCCAAGGAAATCAAAAAACTGGTTGCTAATAAGAGCAAATACACGGATTGGACGAACCGCCAAGATGTCAAGGATGAGCTTTATACGGATGTTGCGATTTTGCTCAACAAAAACGGATTCCCACCGCAGCCGATTGATGAGGCTTATGACGAGATTATGAAACAAGTAGACAACTACAAAAAGAATCACGATAGCGATTAAAAGTACATATTTAATAACCGAGACCCGACTGGCGTAAAATGCGCTGGTCGGGTCTCTTTTTATTTTACCCACGGGTGCAAAGTTTAGAAATCCGGTTTGTAAGGTATCATAGAGTCATCACCTAGGAGATATAAAAAAATATGGAAGCCACCCAGACGTGGGCGCATGAGGTTGACCATGAAACTTACAAGTTTTGGTTCCCGGTGCAGCGAGCATCGGGACGCAGATGGCAGCGTGGAGGTTATCACGAGCGAGTACACCGTACCCAGCGTGCATGACAAGACCAAGGCCATCAAGTACGCAACGGTGATTGTTTTGCGCTCGATTGGCAGCGCCGACAACCCGCAAGTGGACGAAATTATCCGTAATTACCGCAGCCGTGGATACCGACTCAACATTGTACATTGCAGCAGGAAGCTGTTCAACGAGTGCCTTGCCGATTTGTTCAATATCGAGGACGATACCGAGAAAGGACCAGAAAAATGATTGTGAATACAGCCGCCGAATTGGCACAGTACATCAAGAACTCCAAGAAGTACGAGAACTACTACATGGGACAGTGCGTCCTGCATGATGACAAGCATCCCAGCTTCAAATTCTGGGATGGCGATGATGGCCGCCCTGCCGGGTACTGCCTTGCTTGCGGAGGAAAAATCCGCGCTGCATTTGATAAGCTCGGACTTGAATATCCCTCCGCCAAGGAGAAATATACCCCCGAAGCAATCAAGTACCGCTATTATAACGAACTTGGCAGCTACATCGGAACGAAAGTTGTCTCTCATAAGCCGGATGGAAGCAAGAAAATCCACTGGGAAATTGAGAGCCAGAACGGGCAGGTCATTTACAAGCAGCCAAAAGGCGAACTGCTGCTGTTCAACCTGCCGAATCTGGCAAACACGCCGGAGGGAAAGACGGTCTATGTGGCAGAGGGCGAAAAAGACGCGACTACTATTAGCAACCACGGAATGCTTGCAGTGAGCGCTCCCAATGGTGCAGGCCCCGGAAAGTTTCCTGTCCCTGCAGCCAAATATTTTGCCGGAAAGCACGTCATTATCTATCAGGACAACGACAAAATCGGCAAGGATTTTGCACAGGAAGAAGCCGCGCTGATTTCTACTGTGGCCGCGTCTGTCAAGGTTATCGACCTCTCGGAAATTTGGGAAGATATGCCCGAACATGCCGACATCACCGATTATATCAAGCGCTTTGGCGATAATGCGTTTGACGAGGTCAAAAAGCTGGTTGAAAAAACGCCTGTCTGGACTGCCTCGAAAACCGCTACGGAACTTCAAGGGCTTCAAATCCGTTCGGCTAAGGACTTGATGTTGCAGCATTTTGAGCCGGTTCCCTTTATCGTGAACTGCATCCTGCCTACGGGCTTGTCATTAATGGCAAGCCCGCCGAAATCCGGCAAGTCTTGGTTTTCCCTTGAACTTTGCCTCTCGGTTTCAAAAGGTGAGACGTTTTTGGGCTTGGGAACTACCCAATCGGACGTGTTGTATCTCGACTTGGAAGATGGCGATGCAGAGTTGAAAGAGCGTATCAAAAAGGTAAATAGGGGCGAAGATGTTCCCGAAGGCTTTATGTACCTGACCGAAGTTCCGACTATGGATAATGGCTTGGTCGAAATGCTGGAAAAGACGCTTGCTGAACATCCGACGATTAAATTGGTCGTTCTTGACACGCTCGGAATGGTTCTCGGTACGCAGACGAAAGACTCGAATCAGTTTGCACAGGATTATGAGATGTTCCGCACTCTCAAGCAGGTGGCTACCAAGTATTCGATTTCCCTGCTGGTAATCCACCATACCCGTAAAACGAGTGATGACAAGAATCCGTTTAATCGTATCTATGGCGGCGTTGCTGTTCAGGGCGCACTTGACACGATGATGGTTCTGGATAAAGATACCCACGATGCCGATACGGCTCGCCTGTATGTATCGGGCCGCCGTTGCCGTCAGCAGGAATTTGTACTGGCCTTTGACGCAGATAATTGTATCTGGTCTATGGTTGGTGACGCGGAAGAAGTCGATGAAAAATTCCGCCGTGGGCAGTACGAGCGCAGCGAGGTTGCATCTGCAATTAAAGAGGCTGTTGCAAGCGGCAATGGTACATGGAGTGGCCGTATGAGCGACCTTAGCCGTGTGGCAGAAAATACGCCTGATATTGGTCACGGTCTTGGAAATCCTCGCTCCCTCGCAAGCGCAGTTAAGCGCCTTGAAGATGACCTGTATCGGTATGACGGCATTTCTTACACCACTACCTCAAACGGAACTGGCGGTCAAAAGTACACTTTTACCCAAGCAAACAGCAAGGGTCTTGAAAAGTGGGTCGAAACGGACGTTTCGTTCGAGGACGTAAAGGTTTCAAACTGATTTTAAGCGGTGACGGAGTGACCTGACCTTGTGTCCCAGTTTACTCCGTTGCGGAGATGGTATCAATAGCTTTCGCGGCATATTCTCGCCAAATGCTGCGATATTCCACGGTCTTATTGACACCACCTCCGCAGCGGGGTACTGGGAAGCCACAAGGTAGGAACCTAAACGCCTTGCACAACAACGGAGGTGCGTATAATATGCGTAATGTAAACGAAGTCCCTATTTGGGAAAAGAGTAATCTGACACTGGAGGAAGCCGCTGCCTATTCTGGTATCGGAATTACCAAGCTGCGTGCAATGTCCAATGACGAAAACTGCCAGTTCGTGCTGTGGAATGGAGCAAAGCGGCTGATTAAGCGCCGTGAACTTGACAAATACACGGACAAAGCATATTCAATCTAAGCAAAATTCGTAATGGACAGGAGCCTTACAGAGTGGTATACTTCATTGTGTAAGGCTCCTTTTTTCAAAAAGGAGTAATTACTATGTCTATTGCTAGAAGAAAAGATTCTCGTGGTCGTGTCCTTAAAGACGGTGAGGTACAGCGCAAAAATGATGGACTTTATATGTTCCGCTGGACTGCCAAAAATGGGAAGCGCCATACAATCTATGATGCAACTTTGGAGGGGCTGCGCGAAAAAGAGGATAAAATTCGGCACGACCTTACCGATGGAATCCGTGCTGTTGAAAGCAATGTCACTGTAAACGATATGTTTGCACTTTGGCGTAAGGATAAAATCGGAATCCGCGAACATACGCTCACCAACTATGTGTACATGTACAATCGCTTTATTCGTGATGCGATTGGGAACATGAAAATCAAGGATGTCCGTAAATCTGACATTCGCCACTTTTACAGTGATATTCTGCGCAACAAGAAAATGGCGGTCAATACGCTGGACACCATCAACAACGTTCTCCATCAGGTATTTGCTGTTGCTGTGGATGATGAATACATCCGTGGAAATCCGACAGATGGTGTATATGCGTCAATTAAGGCTGCGTATCATTATGAGACGCCCAAGAGACACGCATTGACACTGCCGCAGGAACAGGCGTTTCTTTCGTTCATTAAACACACCCCAAAATATCTGCACTGGCTTCCGCTTTTTGTTTTCTTACTGGGAACGGGCTGTCGTATTTCAGAAGCAATCGGCTTGTGCTGGGAAGATGTTGATTTTGAAAGCGGAACTATTACCATCCGGCATAATTTGGTTTATCATCAAGACCAAGCGGGAAAATGCTATTTTACGCTTTCAAAGCCCAAAACTAAAGCGGGCGAACGCACGATTCCTCTAATTGATGAAGTCCGGGATGCGTTGCTGCAAGAAAAGGCACATCAAGACGAATTGGAAATGACCTGCCAATACCAAATTGAGGAACTGAATAGTTTCGTTTTCTTAAATCGTTTTGGAAGCGTTCAGAATCCTCAGGCTGTAAATCGGGCGATTGCACGGATTATCCGTGATTACAATGAGCATGAACTTGACCTTGCCGAAAAGGAAAAGCGTGAAGTTCAGCTCCTGCCCCCGTTCTCTTGCCACAATCTGCGCCATACATATTGCACTCGTTTGTGTGAAGTGGAAACGAATATTAAGCTGATTCAGGAGCTTATGGGACACGCGGACATTAAAACTACGATGCAGATTTACGCGGAAGTAACCCAGCAGGCAAAAGCTGATGCGGGTGTGCGGTTGAGTGGTAATCTCGGTATTGCCATTTGATTTTACTACACCAGCCACTACACCACTTTTACACCAACTTTGTTGAGAGTTTTGCAAGAGCTATTGAGGGTTACACCAAATGACTAAGTAGAACATCCTATAAAGTAAGGGTTTTATAACCTTATAGAGACATCTAAGGATGCCAACTTAGAATCCCCACGATGAAGCCTATCGACTAATTTTATGTCGTAGCTACGGTATAAAATTGAAAAAACAGGCGATTTTGGGGCGAAATGTACCAAATTTATCCCATTTGCCTGAAAATATCCACAAGCGATTTTGCGCGCATCCTGCCGAAAAGCAGGGTGCGCTTTTTTGTTGCAGCGTGAATTTTCACCACTGGCGGTACGGTTTTGAGAGCCTATCGCCAGTCTTGACAGACAAAACCGCAGCAATTTCCGAAGGAAAATTTCGGCGAGGGAGACATATTCTCCCCCGCCGTTTATTATTTGTAAAGAAGATGTTCATAATGCACGATTACACCGAATCATATTTAGACAAGCTGATGAATTTTCATTGAAAGCTGAAGAAGTACCAATTATGGTATAGGCTTAGATGTAGAATAAAAGTACGGAAATGAATTTTTACATGAATCAAAGCGATTGTTTAACAGTGTTCAACACGTAGAAATATTCATTGGCTTGTTGTGCAGATTGACGAAAGAGAAAGCAACGATTTTGAACCGCAAAGAGAATCAACGTATAGTCGATATGCTTGTTGACCTGTGGATGAAACTCATGAAGAGAACATCTGAAATAACCCAAACATAATGTTAGCGAAAGAAAACATTTGTGTTTAATTTCCAGAAAGAATGTGGTATACTTGGTACAATACTAGCTTGCACAACAGGGAGGACCAATCTATGGCTGTGAGTTATAAAAAACTATGGAAACTGTTGATTGATCACGACATGAAAAAGCGCGATTTGGAAAAGGCTGCACAGGTCAGCCACTATACAATGAATAAGCTCACCCACGGCGATAATGTTACCACGGATGTGCTGGCGCGCATCTGCTTTGCACTTGACGCTGATGTGGGTGACATTATGGAAATCATCCCGGATGACAAAGGAGAGACCACCCATGGTGCGTAAAGAATACAGTGCAGGTGGCGTCAAGCACCCGTTCTGGTTTTTGGAATTCAAAAAAGCCGCCATCCTGCGCGATCAGGGCGTAACGTGGGAGGGACTCCGCACCCGCAGTCGTGAGGAAAACCTCTTTTCTGCCGCTTCGCCGGCCCGCGCCGAGATGACCTGCAACACGGTGGAGGCCCGGATGCAAACGCTGCCGGACAGTTTCCTGCCGATGTTCGTCTTTGGCGACCCGGCCACGCAAAAGCTGTTTTGTCTGCTGGGTTGCATGGGCAACGACACGCTCTTTTTCGATTTCTGCTATGAGGTCATCCGCGAGAAAGTCCAGCTTGGTGTCAACGCTTTTTCGGATGCCGACATCCGCCTTTTCTTCAAGGAGAAGCAGTCACAGGATGAAAAAGTGGCCGAGTGGACGGACTACACGCTCAAGCGCCTTGGCAGCTATTACAAAAATCTGCTGTATGAAGCCGGGCTCACCGACCACGGCAAAACCGAGCGCCGCTACGCCAAGCCCATCATTGACCGTGAACTGGAATACTGGATGAAAGACAACGGCTTGCAGCCTATGTATGCCGCGCTGACGGGGGAAAACTGATATGACATTTGAAGAACGCCTCGATGCCATGGAGCTGGAAATTCGCAAACCGATTTTCCGTAAGAACCGTGGCCGCGCTAACGAGGTCAACTACTGGGTGTTTGACTACCCACCCGAAAAAGAGCTGGAAGTCCGCGCCCGCATCAAACGGATGCAGCAAAAGAATGCCACAGGCAACGACGATTTCAGACTCGTCGTCTTTGATTTATACGACTACATCATCGACACGCTGGAAAAAGAAGGCTTCCTCGACCAGTGCTACCGTTTTGAGGATCGCCGCGGCATTGACCGCATTGTCAAAGCCGTGGGCAACCTGCTCTGCGTCAACGATGACGACAGCCTGATCGTCCGCCATATCGAGGAAAACACCCCGGAAAACGCCATCGTGTTCCTGACCGGTATCGGCAAGTGCTACCCGCTGCTGCGCTCCCACAAGGTACTGAACAATCTCAGCCAATCCTTTGGTCGCGTGCCAGTTGTGCTGTTCTTCCCCGGCACGTATGATGAACAATCCCTGATCCTATTTGATGAACTGAAAGATGACAACTACTACCGCGCGTTTCGACTTGTAAAACCGTAAGGAGGAAGTTCCCGTGTTAATCAAAGATATGTTCAAAAAGCCTATTGACCGTGACATCAAGGGCGTTATCGTTGTCGGCGAAGGCGAGGACAGCAACGCCAAGCAGGAACTGGAAGAATACGTTGTCACCCGCGAACTGTCCAAGCACTTCCGCGAATTCTTCGACAACTACAAAAAGGGCATCGTGGGCGAGACCACCAAAACCGGCGTCTGGATCTCCGGCTTCTTCGGCAGTGGTAAATCGCACTTCCTGAAAATCCTCTCCTACCTGCTGGACGGGCAAAAGCTCATCGGCGGCAAGCGCGCCGTGGACTATTTCATTGACGATCATAAGATTGAGGATGCCATGGTGCTGGCAGACATGAAGCTGGCTGCCGACACTCCCACTGACGTTGTCCTGTTCAACATCGACTCCAAGAGCGAGCAGACCGGCAAGCAATCCAAGGATGCCATCGTTACGGTTTTCCTAAAGGTGTTCAACGAGATGCAGGGCTTCTACGGCTCGATGCCCTATGTGGCCGACCTCGAACGCCAGCTGTCCGAGGATGGCCGCTACAATGAGTTCAAACAGGAGTTCGCCGCCGCCACCGGCAAAAGCTGGGAGGATTCCCGCCGCAAGTTCGATTTCATCCAAGATGACATCGTGGATGTTCTGGTGGATATGGACTACATGAGCGAACCCGCCGCCCGCAACTGGTGCGAAAAGGCCGCCGAGCCTTACCAGATCAGCATCGAAAACTTCGCCCGCATGGTGCGCGAGTACATCGAGAAAAAGGGTCACAATCATCACGTCTGCTTCCTCGTGGACGAGGTCGGCCAGTACATCGGCGACGATTCCCGCCTGATGCTCAACCTGCAAACCATCCGCGAGGAACTGGGCAAGGAGTGCAAGGGCAAGGCGTGGGTCATCGTCACCAGCCAGCAGGATGTGGATTCCATCACACAGGTCAAGGGCAACGACTTCTCCAAGATTCAGGGTCGGTTCGACACCCGCCTGTCGCTGTCCAGCGCCAACGTGGACGAGGTCATCAAAAAGCGTATCCTTGCCAAGAACGACACCGCCGACCAGACCCTGCGTGTGCTGTATGAGCAGAAAGCCACGCCCCTGAAGAACAAGCTGAAATTTGAAGATCTGCCGGAGATGAAGCTCTACGATGACACCCGCGACTTCGTGGATGTCTACCCGTTCATCCCCTACCAGTTCAAGCTGCTGGGTAGCGTGCTGACCTCCATCCGCCAGTATGGCGCGTCCGGCAAGCATCTGTCTGAGGGCGAGCGCTCGATGCTGGCGCTGTTCAAGGAGTCCGCCGAAGCGCTGCAAAACAAGTCTGACGGCGCACTCGTGCCGTTCAGCCTGTTCTATGACGCGCTGGATGAATTCCTCGATGCCGCCCACCGCCGCGTCATCATGCAGGCGCTGGACAACAAGAACATCAACCCGGACGGCGGCGACGACTGCTTTGCCGTCAGCGTGCTGAAAGCCCTGTTCCTCGTCAAATATGTCAAGGAGTTCCAGAAAGCCACTGTCATCAACCTGACGACGCTGCTCATCTCCGACATGGACGAGGATCGCCTTGCCCTGACCCAGAAGGTGCAGGACGCGCTGGACGTGCTGATCCACGAAACGCTTGTGCAGAAAAACGGTGATGTCTACGTATTCCTGACCGAGGAAGAGCAGGAAATTGGCCGCGACATCAACCGCCAGAATGTGGAAATGACCGACATCATCCACCGCACGGCGGACATGATCTACACCCAGATCCTGACCGAATCCAAATACAAGTACCCCAAGTTCAATGGCCGCTATACGTTCAGTTACAACCAGCAGGTGGATGACCAGCCGTTCAAGGTCAACCAGAATTATGACATCGGCGTCCGCGTGCTGACCCCCTATTACAGTGATGGCACCGATGAGCAGCGCCTGCGCCTGATGTCCGGCCAAGGCCGTGAGGTGCTGGTCGTGCTGCCCGATGACCGCGAGTTCCTCAACGAGATCAGTCAGGCAATGAAGATCGAGAAGTATCTGCGCACCAACGCGGCTTCCCAAATCGAGCGCTACGAGGCCATCTGCGAGAATAAGACCAAGGAGATGCGCACCCGCCTGAGCAACGCCAAAATCTACTTGGTCGATGCGCTGAAATCCGCCACGATCTACGTCAACGGCGATATTGCCCAGCTGTCCGCCAAGGACGTGCAGGGGCGTATCGGCGAAGCCCTCGCCCGCCTTGTGGACACAGTCTACCACAAACTGACCTACATCGATACCGCCTTTACCGAGGACGATGTCGTCAAGGAGTTCCGCCCCAACCACCAGATGAGCCTGAACGCCGTCACCTCCGCCGAGCCGAACGCCCCCGCGCAGGACGATGTGCTGGCCTACATTGACAACAACTCCGCCCTGCACGCCAACACCTCCATGAAGTCGCTGAAAGACCGCTTCACCAAAGCGCCCTACGGCTTTGTGGATGATGACGTGGAGTGGATCGTCGCCCACCTGTTCAAAAAGGGGCAGATCAGCCTGACGCTGAACGGCGCAGTGCTGACCCTGAGCGCCGCCAACGGCGACGAGATCGCCCGCTATATCACCAAGCGCGAGTTCCTCGACAAGCTGTTGACGAGCCGCAAGGAGCACCCGAAGCCCGAATGGGTGCGCATGGTGCGCGAAATCATGCGTGAGCTGTTCGGCAACAACGCCCCCACCGAGGACGAGGACGGCCTGATGCGCGCCTGCCGCAAAGCCTGCGCCGACCTTGCCGCCACGCTGGCCAACCGCAAGCAGTACGATTACGTCAAGCCCTACCCCGGCAAGGCAGTCATCGACAGCGGCCTTGCACTGCTGCGCCCCGTGGCACAGTGGAACGACCCGATGGAGTTCTACAAGCAGATGTACCAGCGGCAGGACGACTTCCTCGATTTTGCCGAGGATTACGACCCCGTCAAGGCGTTCTTTGCCGGTGTGCAAAAAGAAATCTTTGATAAAGCGCTGGATTTGATGCGCATTTATGAGGACAGCAAGAGCTTTATCGTCAACGACAAAGTCGAAAACACGGTCAAAGAGATTTACGCCATCCTCCGCGCTGCCAAGCCGTACCATCAAATTCAGAAGCTGCCCGCCCTGTTGAACCAGTACAACGAAGCCTATGTTGAAGTGCTGGAAGCAGCCACCAAACCGGTGCTTTCCACGATTGCAGCGGACCGCGCCCGCGTGCTGGAAGTGCTGGACGAAAAGCCCTACAAGGCGCAGTACGGCAACGCCTACGCCGCGCAGTTTGACGAGCTGAAGAAAAAGGCGGAAACCTGCAATAATGTCACCACCCTGCGCAGCTATGCAGACCAAGCCGATGCCGTGCGCATCCGCCTGCTGAACGAGATGGATAAGCGGGATGAGAAACTTACTCCGCCGACGCCCCCGACCCCGCTGACTGGTGGTGATGACCCTGTCATCCCGCAGCCGCCCAAACCGCAGCCCAAGCGCCGCAAGAACCTCGCCATCAAATCCCTGACCCAGACCACCAGCTGGCGCATCGAGAGCGACGCCGACATTGACGTCTACCTCGCTGCCCTGCGCCGCCGCCTTGAATCCGAACTTGAACCCGACACGATTGTGAACGTGGAGTTCTAATAGAAAGCATGGTAATTTTATGAGTCCGAAGCAAGCTGCCCAGCATGACAGCAATCTGCGCAATATTCGCGGTACATTTGCTGCCGAGGGTATGACCATCAGCAAATCAACTCGTGACAACCTTGACCGCATTGCCAGCGGCAAGGTCAGTTATCAGCAGGTTTTGCAGGAACTCCGCACCAAGTACAAGAAGTGAGGGCGAGTCATGTTCTCTAAATATGACGTATATACAAGCAGTGCTTTGAAGCAGTGCATAGATAAGGACGAGGAGAGATAACCATGGACAAACCCGCAATCAAAAAGTTTGCTATCTGGGCGCGCAATAAGCTGATTGCCGATACCAAATACCGCGCCGGGCTGGTTGGCGTGACGGAAACCGCCATTGCCGAGCCGCTGCCACAGTCCAATGAAACCGTGCAGTTCTTTGACGTTGGTCTGCCGCAGCCCTACCGCATCGAGGGTGACGCCGTCACCCAGCGGCAGCGCTTTGTGGCGGAGCTGAATAAGGAGACCGCCAAACAGGGCAGCTACACGGCGGCGTACCAGACTGTGGTGGATAAGGTTGCCTACACATGGTTCAACCGGCTGATTGCGGTGCGGTATATGGAGGTCAACGATCTGCTGCCCAGCCGCACGCGGGCTTTGTCCAGCGCGGACGGACGCGCCGAGCCGCAGATCGTCACCAGCCCGTTTGACGCAGTGCTGGACTACACCCCTGCCGAGCAGCAGCAGATCGTGACCCTCAAAAACGACAACAAGCTGGACGAGGTGTTCCGGCTGCTGTTCCTCAAACAGTGTGCCGCGCTGGGCGACTGCCTGCCCCGCCTGTTTGAGCAGGTGGACGACTATATGCCGCTGCTGCTGGCGCTCTCCTTCACGGATAAGGACGGCGTGGTCTGCCATCTGGTAAACGACATCCCAGAATCCGACTGGCTCGAAGAAGATAATAAAGGCGGGGCCGTGCAGATTGTTGGCTGGCTGTACCAGTATTACAACACCGAGCCGAAAGAGCAGGTGTTCGCCAACCTGAAAAAGAACATCAAGATCAGCGCCGAGAACATCCCCGCCGCCACCCAGCTGTTTACGCCGGACTGGATCGTGCGGTACATGGTAGAGAACAGCCTTGGCCGTTTGTGGAGCGAGGGTCACCCGGATTTTGATAAATCCGGGTGGAAGTATTATCTGGACGAAGCCCCGCAGGAGCCGCAGGTAGCGCAGCAGCTGGCCGAGCTGCGCAAGGGCTACGCCGCCCTGACGCCGGAGGATATAAGGTGCATCGACCCCTGCATGGGCAGCGGGCATATTCTGGCATATCTGTTTGATGTGCTGATGCAGATTTACCGCAGCGCGGGCTATGGCGACCGTGACGCCGCCGCCAGCATTGTGGAGCACAACCTCTACGGTCTGGACATTGACGACCGCGCCGCGCAGATGGCCTATTTTGTCGTGATGATGAAGGGCTGCCAGTACGACAGCCGTTTCCTGCGGCGGCATCTGAACCCGCACGTTTATGCGATACAGGAGAGCGGAAAACTGACCACTGACGCACTGGGTCGTCTTGGCAAACAGGAATCCACCGCCCGTACACTGCTGGATACTTTCAAGAATGCGAAAGAGTACGGCAGTATCTTGCAGCCGAAAGTTACGCTGGCAGAGTTGGACGCCTTGCAGGAGCAGCTGCGGGAAGTGGACGGTGCGTCCGACATGGGCAGTCTGACAGACCAGCTTGTGGCCGGGCAGATTGTAAATGTGCTGTATCCGCTGATTGAGCAGGCCCGGATGCTGGTGCAAAAATACGATGTAGTCGTGACGAACCCGCCGTATATGGGCGCAAGCAATATGAACCCGCGCTTGAACGACTTTATCAAGAACCACTACCCCGACAGCAAGAGCGATTTGTTTGCGGTGTTTATCGAGCGCTGCGCCCAAATGGACAAGCGCGGCGGGTATCAGGCCATGATTACCCAGCACGCTTGGATGTTCCTTTCCAGCTTTGAAAAGCTGCGGGCAAAATTACAGCTGATTGACACGGTCAATATGGCGCACCTTGGCGCACGCGGCTTTGATGAAATCGGCGGCGAGGTGGTGCAGACCACCAGCTTTGTTATGCGCAGCAGCCATACAAAGGGTTATAAAGGCACGTACTGCCGTTTGATTGACGGCGACAGTGAAAAGGCAAAAGCGGAAATGTTTGTCAGCGGCGAGAACCGCTATGTGGCAGAGCAGGACAACTTCTCCAAAATTCCGGGCAGCCCGATTGGATATTGGATTAGTAATACCATTTTGAACGACTATGATCGGGCGATACTTGCCGGAAAAATTGCACAGTTCAAGCATGGAATGAGCACAGGAAAAAATGAGGCGGTCGTTAGGTTGTGGTATGAGGTGGCATTTGAAAATATCAAATTCGATGCAAAATCACACGATGATCTATATGAATCAAATAAGAAATATGTTCCATATAATAAGGGCGGCGAATATAGAAAGTGGTATGGAAATAAGGCGTATGTTCTTGCATATGACCAAGAAGCAGATGCACTAATGGATACATTCCCTGGACATAGACACGATAATAAGGACACTTATTTCAGAAAGTGCATTTCTTGGTCAAAAGTCACTTCCGGTGGGCTTGCAATGCGATTCTTTGAAGAAGGCTTTGTCTATGATGTGGCCGGTTGTTCCGCATTCACAAGTGACAAATATATTTATTACTTGCTCGCTTTTTACAATTTAAAAGTTAAAGGTCCTTTGGTTGCAAGTCTGTCGCCGACATTAAACTTTGAGGTAGGACAGTTGCAAAATTCGCCAATTATTTATGATGAAGAAAAGGAAGAAAGCATAAATAATGACGTTGAAAAAGCTATTGACATTGAAAAATCCGACTGGGACTCCTTTGAAACCTCGTGGGACTTTAAGCACCATCCGCTAGTATAAGGAGGCAAGAATGCAGTGGAAAATAGAAGAGATAAAAGAATCTTCCATAATGAGTTAAATAAATGTATTAACCCGGAAGAAAGCACGCTTCCGGTATGGTCAACGAAAAACAAGGTGGTTGACGATCTCCGTAATTTTATGATTGCGAATAAGGAAAAGCTGCCAGTTTTGTACCGATACTCTCCAGCAGACTATTTTAACGTTTCAGCACTCTTGGAAGGAAAACTGTACCTTGTATCCGCAAATCATATGAATGATTACTGGGAAGGGAAAAGAGACTGGGGAACGAATCACAGTGCTGAAGAAAGTGCAAAAAATGTAAAAGATGAGCAAAAACATATATACCTGAAAAGCTTTTCGGAAGATGAAAACAGTGGTTACATGTGGAAAAAATATGCTGATAATTTTAATGGTATGTGTGTAGCATATGATTTTTCGAATGCAAGTGGTGAATTGTTAAGAAAATTGTATCCAGTTCAATACACCTTTACAGGGTTCCGTTGTGAAAACAATATGAAGCCACTGATAAACCCATATTATTATCTAAGAAAAAGCAAAGAATGGGAACCTGAACATGAATGGAGATTTATTGAAAAAGAAGACCAAGTGCGAACAGAACCGAAATGTGAACAGGTGGGGGAATATATTCGTGCGGTCTACTTTGGAACCGGAATGGATAACTCTTTGAAAAATCATATAGAGCGTAAACTAAAAGAAGATAGAAGGTTTGAAGAAAGAAAATACTTTATTGATTTTTATGATATGAAGACGCAAAGAGAGAAAAGAGTTGAAAACGATAATGGGAACCCTAATTTCTGATAAATTCGCCGCCTGGGAAGCAGAGTGCAACCAGCGCTTTAACCAGCTCAAAGCTAACGAGGAAGAGCTGAACCGCATCTTTATCGACATCTACGGCTTGCAGGACGAACTGACCCCCGAAGTGGAAGATAAGGACGTTACCGTGCGCCGGGCTGACCTGACACGGGAAATCAAAAGCCTGCTTTCTTACGCGGTTGGCTGTATGTTTGGCCGCTACTCTCTGGATGTGGACGGCCTTGCCTATGCTGGCGGTAAGTGGGATGACAGCAAATATACAACCTTTATCCCGGACGCAGACAACGTGCTGCCCATCACCGACGAAGAATACTTCACCGATGATATTGTTGGCCGCTTTGTGGAGTTTGTAAAAGTCGTGTACGGTACCGATACCCTGGAAGATAACCTTGCTTTCATCGCCAAGGCACTCGGCACCAAGGGCACCAGCCCCCGCGCCGTCATCCGCAATTATTTCTTAAACGGCTTTTACGCCGACCATGTAAAAATCTACCAGAAACGCCCCATCTACTGGCTGTACGACAGCGGCAAGCAGAACGGCTTCAAGGCGCTGATCTATATGCACCGCTACAACGCCGACACCTCCGGTCTTGTCCGCGCCGACTACCTGTACAAGATGGAGCAGGTCTACGAAAGCGAGATCGCCCGCATGGACGATGCCATCGCCAACGGCGCCAGCCGCGAGGTCGCCCAAGCCACCAAGCGCAAGGAAAAGCTCGTCAAGCAGCTGAAAGAGTGCAAAGACTACGACGATCGTCTCGGCCACATCGCCCTCGCCCGCATCCCCATCGACCTCGACGACGGCGTAAAGGACAACTACGACAAAGTCCAAACCGGCGCCGACGGCAAGAAGCAGGCAATTCTGGCGAAAATTTGAGAAAAACTATGAAAAACAACAATGACCTGTTCAACACTTGCAGCCTGATCGAGGATGTCTGCGATGACGACTACGACCATGTGGTTGACCGCCTTGTGGAAGTTTATACCTCATGGATCGATGCCGTGCTTTGCAACTACAACACGGACGTTTACTATCAGTTGCGGGAATATATTTACGAGTGCTGCAAGGAAGGACAAATCTGCGCCTGAAAATACACACAGTAAGAGGAAAAATCTATGTCTGAACTGAAATACAACCAAATCGTGGATAAGCTGAACACCGAGTTTGCGTCCGAGGGGCGCAGGCTGGTGTTCTGGTACGATGACAACGGCTATTTTGCCGATGATGTGGACGCTATGCCGCTGCAAAATGCAAAAATCTGGCATCTGACGCCTACCAACCAGTTCAGAACCAAGATTTTGCTGGAACGCGAGGACCCGCAGAGCAATTACCTGATCTATGCACCGTTCCCCAAGCCCCCCGTGGAGCAGAACCACTTGGAGGATACGATTTTGTACTCCAAGCAGTTCCACGCCGACCCGATCTCGCTGCTGTGCTCCGATCTGGGCATTGGGGCCGAGGGCAAGGCCGTCTTGCAGAAATACGCCAAGGTCGTTGGTGAGCAGACCCGCAAGCAGCGGTTCTGTGATTACAAGCTGGCAGCGTACACGGTGGATGCCGTGGAGACAGCGCTGCTCTGCACCGTCTGCAAGTGCCGCACCGCGCAGTTTGAGGACGCACTGCGGGAAATTCTGCTGGCCGACACCCCGGACGCCAACCCCAAGCTGGACGAGCTGGCAAAGTACAAGCTGGATGAGGTGTTCTGGAAGCACTGTGAGACAGAGCTGGGCTTTGCCGTGCCCGCGCCGAATGTGGACAAGCTGAAAATCAGCCTGTTTGTGACAAGCCTTGCCCACAGCGTGAAGGTCATCCCGGACGCATGGCAGCCGTTTGCCGCTGCCAAGCCCGGCAGTGTGCTGGCCTTTATGGACGGCATGATGAACAACATAAACTACGGTGATGCCTTTGACGCAATGGCCGCCGCTGTGCAGGATACGCTGCACGCCAAGGCTGCGCTGGCCAAGCTGCCCCATGACCTGCTGACCGATTGCGAGTGCCTGCCCTGCGTGGATGACCTGCTGACCGGGTGGATGACCGAGCGCCTGCAAGCCGAGGACGTGACCGCCGCGCTGAACGGCGAGAACACCCCGGAGCTGTGTCAGCGCCGCGCCAAGACCCACTTTGGCCGCAAGCTGGCGGTGCAGTATGCCATGCTGGAAAGCGCGTGGCATATCGTCGGCGCTGCCCACTACCGCGCCCCGGCGGATTATGAGCACGTCTGGGCGCAGTATTACCGCGAGGATTACAAAATTGACGCGCAGTACCGTGCGTTTTACACGGCCTACGACAAGCTGGACGAGCCAGCCGCCTACGACAAATTGCAGGGACTGGTTGAGAATATCTACAACACGGAATATCTGGCAAAAATTATCCCTGCGTGGAATACGGATTTCCCACAGGAGCCCGGCATGGGCAGAATAGCGCTGCAGCGGAACTTTTTCTCGGAGTGTGTGGCCGGCAACAAGGAGCGCACCGTGGTGATTATTTCCGATGCCATGCGCTATGAAGTGGGCGCGGAGCTTGCCGCCCTGCTGGCCGAGGACCCGAAGTCTACTGTGCAGCTGACACCCCGGCTGGGCGTGCTGCCGTCTTACACGCGGTTGGGCATGGCGGCGTTGCTGCCCCATACGCGGATGGAGATGACGCCGGAGTATCAGGTGCTGATCGACGATATGCCCTGCGAGAACCTGGCGCAGCGGCAGGCTGTGCTGCAAAAGCGCGTGCCGCAGAGCGGGTGCATCCAGTTTGACGACCTGAAGGCCATGAAAAAAGACGACCTGCGGACGGTTTTTACCGGCAAGCAAGTCATGTACATCTATCATAACCAAATTGACGCGCGCGGCGACAAGCCCAACACCGAGGACGAAGTCTTTGCTGCCTGCCGCGAGGCTGTGGAGGAGATCGCTGCCATGATCCGCCGCATTGCGGGCAGCGCGAACACGCTGCACTTTATCGTCACGGCGGATCACGGCTTCCTGTACAAGCGCCACACGCTGGCGGAGAGCGATAAAATTCCCAACACTGCCCCCAAGACGGCGTTTGTGAACCGCCGCTTTATTGTGGACGCTGACCTCATTGCGCAGCCCGGTGTCGCCAGCCTGCCGATGGCCACGGTGCTGAACACCAAGACGAACACGCTGACGGTGTCCTACCCGACAGCGGCCAATGTGTTCAAGGTGGCGGGCGGCGGCGAAAACTACGTCCACGGCGGCTCCAGCCCGCAGGAGATGATCGTGCCTGTGCTGGACGTGCGGATGGAGAAAGGCCGCATGGAGACCACGACTGTGCAGCTGACGCTGGTGAGCATTTTGAAGAAGATCACGAACCTGATCACCGCGCTGGACTTTATGCAGAACGAGCCAATCAGCGACACTGTGCGCGAGACGACCTTCCGCGTGTACTTTGTGGGAGAAGATAACGAGCGCATCTCTAATGAGAATATCGTGGTGGCTGACAAGCGCGGCGAGACGGCGGCGGAGCGAATGTTCCGCCTGCGGTTCAGCTTCAAGAACCAGAAATACGACAACAAAAAGCCGTATTATCTGGTAGCCTACGATGATAAAAATTCGGTTGAGGTGCTGCGCCGTCAGGTCGTCATGGACATTGCGATGGCGGACGACTTCGGATTTGGCTTCTGATGCAAGGAAGGAACGATTATGAGCCGTGGATTTAACATGTGGAACTATATGACCTACCACCTGGTTCACGATTACTTTAAGGCAAAGAAAAAGAAAAAAACTGAAATCCAAAATTTTGAGGTAAAGAACTATAAAGCAGCACAAAAGGCCGCAGAACAATGGATTAAGAGTGTGCGCAAATTTGCTGAAAGTTCGTATGGGGTGCATTACCCCAAAGAACTTTATTACGGTGCAACCCAGGTGTTGTTGGCTGTTTGTGCGGAGATCTACCGCAATGACCATACCTGGAACGACCACCGGAAAATTTTGGTGGATTACATCATCAACAGCGGCACGGACGGTGTGTGGTTTTCTGATTTTAAAGCGGCCACCGGTGCCGATGCAGACGTAAGGAAGCTGATCCCGCTGGGGTGGGTTGATGTTGATGAGTGTGGTGAATTCTGGACTTGCCTGGGCCGCTGCCTGAAAAAATGCCGGACTCCGCAAAGCAAATACGATGAATTGACCACGCCCTTGCAAAGATTTATTGCGGCTTTTGCATTCTGCGGGCCGCTGCAATCCAGTGTAGAAGCCATCGGCACGCGATTTTTGAGCCGGGCATCAGATGGGGTTGAGCGCGCAATGCATGCCCCACCGCCCAAGGTGGATGTTTGGGGCAGCGGAAGCTCTATGGAACACATCCAGAAAATGAAGGTGATCTGGGATCACCTTTTGAACAGCAGCGATGGCGGGCGGGAAATTGATGACCCGCAGCTGTTATTATCCATGCTGATAGGGAAAACGATTACGGATATTATCATGTACGGGAACATTCCTGCAAAAGATAAGTTGTTGGAAGTTGAAATGGTCTTTGCCGAAAACCGCCTGGAGCTTGGAACAACCGCTAAAGAATTTGTGCTGGATATGGCAAACCATGGTGAAGCATGGAAGCTGGTCAGCCAGATGATGACGCCACAGAGGGACCAGCCGCCGATGTTCTGGCAGATTGCGCAGATTATGTCCATCAAGGGCAACTGCAAGGATGAGCTTGATAATTTGATTCAGGAGTTTATGGGTTTTGCTTATTGCTTTGTTTCGGAGATTATGAAAAAATACCCGAACGGCGGCTATGACCGCGAAAAGCTGTTGCCCTACTTAAAGACCCTGATGCCTGCTGAAGCACCGAAAAATTGACGGAGGATAGGACAATGCCTGATTTGGATGATAAATACAGTGAATTCAGCCGCGAGATTGGCAACGACGAACCCACACAGGATAATGCTGCCGGTGCAGCCAAGGAACCGCAGCCGGATTTCAGCGATAATGCGGATCTGTATGCGGTGCTGTGCGTCAGCAAAACGGCCTCCTCGGATGAGATCAAGTCTGCTTACCGGCGCTTGGCAAAGGAGTACCACCCTGATGTAAGCAGTGATGCGGATGCAGACGAGAAGTTCAAAAAAATTCAGCATGCCTATGAAACCCTGTTCGATGAAGTGCAGCGTGCCATGTATGATCTTGGCGGCGACAGCATGGCGGGGCTGAGCTATGAGCAACGGCTGAAAACGGTGTTCCAAGGCCGCATCGTCCGCAAGGATTTAACAAAGAAAATCAAAGAGGGCGCGAATGTGCCCGTCTATGTGTTGGAATTCCTGCTGGGGCAGTATTGCAGCAGTGATGACCCGGCTATTATTGAAACCGGCGTTGAAACGGTAAAGAAGATTCTTTCTGACAACTTTGTACGCCCGGATGAAGCACAGAAGATTCTTTCCTTGCTGAAGATGAACGGCAGCCATACCGTTATTGATATGGTTACGGTACATCTGGATATGCGCAAGGATGTGTATCTAGCCGAGTTCTCGAACTTGGGCGTGAAGGATATTCCTATTGAGGACGAATACCCGCAGAAGTATGACCGCCTGCTCTGCGGCGGCATCTGGTGCATTGTGCAGCTGAGCTATGAATTTATCGAGGAAGATAAAAAGTCTGCGCCGATCCGCATCAACCGCGTGACACCTATCCAGATGCCCCATGTCGATCTGGATGAGATCAGGCAAGGACGCAAGGCATTCAGCAAGGAAGAATGGCTGGGCCTGATGCTGCGTTCTGCCGGTTATGAGCCTGAATCGCTTACCTATCGTGAACAGTGGCTGCTGCTGACCCGTATGATTCCGTTGATAGAGAATAACTTCAACCTGTGTGAGCTTGGCCCTCGCAGCACCGGTAAATCCCATATCTATAAGGAAATTTCGCCCAACAGTATCTTGGTCTCCGGCGGTCAGACCACCGTTGCCAACCTGTTCTATAACATGGGACGCAAGACCGTGGGTTTGGTCGGCTTGTGGGACTGCGTTGCCTTTGACGAGGTTGCCGGTATTAAGTTCAAGGACAAAGACGGCGTGCAGATTATGAAGGACTACATGGCGTCCGGCTCCTTTGCGCGCGGCAAGGAGGAGAAGGCGGCCTCAGCCTCCATGGTATTTGTGGGCAATATCAACCAGAGCGTGGACGTTGTGTTGAAAACCTCCACGCTGTTTGAACCGTTCCCGCCGGAGATGGGCACCGACACGGCATTCCTTGACCGTATTCACTGCTACTTGCCCGGCTGGGAAATCCCGAAATTCCGTCCGGAGCATTTCACCAACAGCTACGGCTTTATCAGTGACTACATGGCGGAATTCATCCGCGAGCTGCGCAAGGTGCAATATGGCGATGCGCTGGATAAGTATTTCAAGCTGGGCAAGAACCTGAACCAGCGTGATACGATTGCCGTGCGCCGCATGGTGGATGGCTACTTAAAGCTGATGTACCCCAACGGCGAGTTCAGCAAAGACGAGTTGGAAGAAGTGCTGCGTCTCTCGCTGGAGATGCGCCGTCGTGTCAAGGAGCAGTTGAAGAAGCTGGGCGGCATGGAGTTCTATGATGTGAACTTCTCCTACATTGATAACGAAACCTTTGAGGAAAAGTATGTTTCTGTACCGGAGCAGGGCGGCGATACGCTGATTCCTGAAGGTATGGGTGCGCCGGGCCAGTTATACACGATTTCTCGCGGCAAGTCCGGCATGATCGGCGCGTTCCGTCTGGAAAGTCAGATGCTGCCCGGCAGCGGCAAGTTTGATAAGACCGGCCTTGGCAGTGATGGCAAGGCGAAGGAAGCCGCCAACACTGCCTTCAATTTCCTGAAAGCCAATGCACGGCATATCAGCGGCAACATCAGCACCACGGCAAAGGATTACATCGTCAACTATCAGGATCTGCAGGGTATCGGCATGACGGAAAAGTTGGCATTGCCCACGGTGATCGCACTGTGCTCCATTGCCATCGGACGCCCGACGCTGAGCAGTCTTGCTGTGCTGGGCGATATTTCCATCGGAGGCACGCTGATTAAAGTAGATGAACTGGCCAACACCTTGCAGGCTTGTGCAGACTGCGGTGCGAAGAAAGTGCTGCTGCCGGCTGTGTCTATGGTGGACTTCGCTACGGTGCCGGCAGATTTGATGACGGCCTTCCAGCTGATTCCATACCAGAATGCTGAGGACGCAGTGTTTAAGGCGCTGGGGGTTGAATAAGCGCAGAAAGCGGGCAAGTTATGACATGGGAAGAATATTACAGTAAATTTTACGGCTGGGCTATTTCTACCCAAATCAAAAGGCTGCCCGATGCAATGCTGAATGCGGATGTGAACCCGGCAGAAATTGTAGATGTTGCGCGGGATATTCTGGATGAAAAAGCAGCCGGGCGCTTAATGAAACGAGCTGCCAATGCCGGTATCCAATTCACTGATGAGCAAATTCTGGAGCTTTCCCAATGCGAAGCCGATGAAGGGCTGTATATGATTCTGAAAACTTCTTCGTGTACTTTTTCGCAAACGCAGTTGGATGATATTTACTTTGAAACTGGTAATGACAATGTTCGCCGAAAGGTACTTGAAATTGCTCAAAATCAGGGGATTCGTTTGCAGAGTGTGTGTGATGAAGAATCAGAGGAAATTACACCACAACGCAAACATAAGCGCCCCGGTCTTTTAAGTGCGTTATTCTTCGGTGCGCTTACGGATAAAGATTCTGGTAAAATGTCGGGCTTGCAATTTAGCGTCGGCGATTACGTCCGGGTTAGGTATCGTGGTCAAGAGGGAACGATCATTGGAATTCATGGAAATTTGTATATGGTTTCTTTGAAAGATAGTGCGTATGTGGACTCTTGCATTGCGTCAGATTTAGAAAAGTGCTGGTAAAGGAGACAAGTTTGCAGACAGCCCAACCACAGATATTCGTGATTGTTTTCCAAAGAACAAGGAACAGTTTGTTCGAAATCTGAAGTACATGGCTAAATTTGTGGAGTGAAATTGCTATGATCCGTCACATTTTATTCTGGAAATACACTGACACGGTTAAAGCGGAACACAAAGAAGCGGAAGCACTGGCGTTCCTGCAAAAATCCGTTGCGACAATGGTCGGTCATATTGATAGTCTCCGCTGCGCAGAAATCAATACAAACACTGCCGGTGGAGAGTACGATCTCGTGTTCTATTCCGAACTGCGGGATGCAGATGCCTTACAAGCGTTCCAAAATCATCCGCTGCATATTGCCCACCGGGAGCGCTGCAAGGCCCTTGTGACAGACCGTTTGTGCGGAGATATGGAGGCAGATTGAACATGGTTCTGTATTATTCCGGCACCGGCAACAGCAAATTTATTGCAAAATGTATCGCGTCCGCGCTTGAAACAGATTGCCTCAATCTTAATGAGCGCATCAAGGCGGAAGACACCTCGTCTGTTCAGACAGAGGAAAATGTAATATTGGTCACGCCCACCTATGCTTGGCGTATTCCGCATATTGTTTCCGACTGGCTTGAAAAAGTGGATTTAGTCAGCGCTAAACGCATCTGGTTCGTGATGGATTGCGGCAGCGAGATCGGCAATGCAGCAAAGTACAACCAGGAGCTTGCCGCACAGAAAGCCCTTACCTACATGGGCACGGCCCAAATCGTTATGCCGGAAAATTATATTGCTTTGTTCTCGGTACCGGACAAGCAGGAAGCAAAAGCGATTGTCGAGAATGCAAAGCCCGCTATCCGAAGCATCATTGACTGTATCCGTAATGGGATGGAATTTCCCGCACCGCGAAATAATTTGTATGACCGCTTTATGAGCAGCGCGGTAAATCCCATTTTCTACAAGGGAATCGTCAAGGCGGATGCCTTTACGGTAAGTGATGCCTGTATCGGCTGTGGAAAATGTGTGCAGCTGTGCCCATTGAATAACATCCGTCTGGATAAGGATAAACCTGTCTGGGGGTCAAATTGTACGCATTGCATGGCCTGTATTTGCTATTGCCCGAAAGAGGCTATCGAGTATGGCAAAAGAAGCGTGGGCAAACCGCGTTATCATTTTGAGGCTTTGGGCATGGCTGAGAACATTGTTTGATTAAGATGGCTCCCGGTTTTGCAAATCGAAATTTGTGTGGGAGAGCGAGCATAATGGATACTATAATGCAAGACACCTTGCTTTTCTTTGATCAGCACCAAACCGTCTATCCTTTGTATGAGCATTTTCAGAAAGAGCTGTTTACCCGCTTTCCCGAAAGCCGAATCAAGGTGCAAAAAGCCCAAATCTCATATTACAATCGGCATCTTTATGCCTGCGTATCTTTCCTAAAGGTCAAAAAGAAGGTGGATCTGTCCAAGGATTATTTTGTACTTACATTGGGACTGCCCGCCCCGCTGGAGTCCGACCGGGTGGCGGCAAAAACCGAACCGCATCCGGGACGGTGGACAACGCATTTTGTCATCACCAAACCGTCGGATTTGGACAAAGAATTATTCGACTGGATGGAACAGGCGTACCGTTTTGCCCAATCAAAGTGATTCTGATAAATTACAGTTTGATAGCCCGGCTGATTTTTCGAAATAGTTATTTGAAAAAGCGAACCTGCTTACAACGCAAGCAGGTTCGCTTTTATCATAATAGCTAAAATTATTTCGCGTATCGATGGAATATACAAAAACTGTGAGCTGGACTATGAGGCAACTCACAAGAAATTCTTGTTGGTTCGTTCCGAAGG
>OJAL01000464.1_pt1 | contig 30566 bp, 24 predicted proteins | sample 1589301 | NCBI WGS metagenome assembly OJAL01 (sample SAMN03283261) | human gut metagenome | biome: human-associated habitat; material: feces | host: Homo sapiens | place: USA | collected 2013
TTCCCGCAGAGGAATGATAAAATAGATTTATCAATCCTCTGTGGGTTGTTGTTTACGGTACTTGATTACACTTCCTACGGTGCAAGTACCGTTATTTTTTTGACTTTAATTCTTTATAGACCTTGTTTATCCCTCTTTCAATCACTTCTGTTCTTGATATTTCTAACTCATCGGAACATTGTTTCAATTTGTCGGCTGTATCTTGAGTAATTCTTAACTGTAAGCTGACATTTTTAGATTGTCCGAGTTTTGGTGGTCTTCCTGTTCGTGGTGTCATGTAATCACCTCACTTATGCCACTGCATAAATGATAACATATGCCATTGCAAAAGTCAATAGTATTGCTCTATTTTTTGTCTAAGTTTTCTTTAACCAACTCAATTCCTTTATGGATAACTTGGGCTTTGGATAAGTTGAGCCTTTCCGCACATTCTTCAAGTGTTGAATATGTTTCAGATGTCAGCCGTATTTCAAAGCGTTTATCTTTTTTGGCTTGAGTAGGTCTTCCTTTTGGGGACACTTGCAAAACCTCCTTTCTTATGTCCGTACATATATAATAACATAAGTACGTACAAAAGTCAATAGTATTTTTTAATATTGACATATACGAGGCGGCAATATATAATTTAAGTGTGTGATATAGTTACCGCCCCTTGTGGTGGTGCTTGCCTTGTATGAGTTGGTAGCTTATACAAGGCTTTTTTCTTTTATGATAATTGCAAGGTTATTACTGCCCCGTAATTCATAAAACGGGTGTAATGCCCTCTGACCTCTTTAAAGACGGTTTTAAGGCTGATACCTGCTGATATGACATAAGCAAGATTACGGGGAATATAACCTATTTTGTAAGCGACAGACCTATTTACACTTATCATAACGGCTATGGCGTTGTTATCGTGTAAATTTGCCTTGTCACGTTCAAGCCATACTCTTACTTGATTAGGTGTGTAATGTGTAAGTATTCTGTGTAATGCCTTTTGTCTGTTTCCTTTTGTTACTCCGGCAATCTTGCTTTCAATGGTGTTGCCTTTTATCAGTTCCCAAGCCTTTTTAAATGCGGCGGAAAGTGTTAAGCCCATTTTCTTCAATCGGTTCGCAATTATGCAGATACGGCTTTTTATTCTCTTATCATACTTCATTGTGTTTCGCTCCTTTCGTTTTTTTATGTAGTCAACCTTGACTATGGTTATATTATACTATAATATCGACAATATAGCAATATACAAAATATATAATATTATCGACAATATATTATACAAATTGTATATTGACGACAATGTAATATTGAGTTATAATAAAATTGCAATTAAGAGATTAATTGTAGGTGATAAAGAAATTTATGTGACCTTGATATATTGGAGCGGTGGCGGCTCTGTTTCGGAAAGGAAATATTATGAGTGAAACAACGATACAACTTGTATTGATTTTGCTTATTGTATGGATATTAAAGAAATAACCGCCCTAACGCAATAGGACGGTTATTTGGGTAGAAAATATTTTCTACACTAAATATAAACTAATGTATTAGAAACGGCTGTTTACCGTTCCCCTTATATCTAAACTATACCACATATCAACATCAAAGTCAAGAAAAAAAGGTGATAATATGACAGTTTCAAAAGCACAACAAGCGGCAACGGCTAAATATGTAAAAAATAACTATGACCGCATAGAAATAAAAGTGAGTAAAGGAAAAAAAGCCGTTATTGAAACCGCTGCAAAAGAACAAAATGAAAGTGTAAACGTATATGTAAAAAAGGCTATCAAGGCTAAATATGAGGCTGATACAGGGGAAAAGATTGAATTGTAAAAAATAAGCCACCCACTTCTGCAAAAGTGAACGGCTTGGGGTAGAATTTTCTTCTACATCTAAAATCTTCATAACAGCAGAATGACCGTTAAGTCACTCTTTATTTAAACTATATCACACATAAATAACAAAGTCAAATATAAAAGCCGCCTTATGCGGCGGAATACTCAACCTATCCGCCGCCGCAAGCGGCTTTTTATTATGCCCGAAAAAAGTACAAGCAAACATATTAAAAAAGCTTTAAAGGCTAAATATGCGGCTTATACGGATAATAAAATTGAAATTATAATATTTATGTCTAAAAAATATATGTCAAATCGTTTGTTATGCGGTTTGGCTTTTCTTTTTATGTGACAAATTTATTAAATAATCTGAATAAGATATTTTTGCAATTTTGAAAGCAATAAAGGACAAATAAAGGACAAAATCAAAAAATTGCTTGATGATAAGAAATATATAAGGATAAACAAAAAGCCCCCAAACAAAGCTATATAGCCAAATTCGGGGACAATTCCTTGGAGCTAACGAGCGGAGTCGAACCGCCGACCTCTTCATTACCAATGAAGTGCTCTGCCTACTGAGCTACGTCAGCATTATTACAATACTGTATAAAATGCGTTACACACATATTTCATCTGTGTTTTAGTAACTATATTATTATATTATACAAAAAAGAGTTTGTCAATACAAAAACATTAAAAAAGGAGATTGAATTTCAATCTCCTTTACATCTTATCGCGCATTATTTCTTCAAGTTCATCATAATTAATATTATTATCATCATAAACGCTCAAATCTTTTTGAGATTTATTTTTTGTCTTAAAATCTTCGTGGTCTTTCTTTGCGTCGACAATATTATGAATATTAAGTTCGTGCCAACGTTTTAAAATTGAGTTGATATATGGAAACGAGAGTTTTGTTGTCTGCATAATGCAATACTCATATGCAAGTTCAACCATATCTTCATCCATCAAAAATTTATCGTGCCACGTTTTTAGATAATTTTCTTCTGTTTTTGAAAGGTTTCTGTTTTCAATACCAAAAAGCTTTCTGATTTTATATGCGTAGCCGTTTTTCTCTTTTTCGGCTGTTATAAATTTATCGGCAGCGTCTATAGTGAATATACCGTTTTTATTCCACGATATGGCTACTTTTTCGATATAGTTCATATTTTTTTTGCCGTTTGAAACACAGTACTCAAGCAATATTGTTATAACCTCCGGTGAAAGTTGAAGTTCATCATAAAAATAATAAAGTGTTTCAATTTCACTGTTTGTAAGTGTTTTACCGAGTATTTCCTGTGCAAGTAAGCATAAATCGGCAAGTTCTTTATTTTGAGTCATAGCATTTGAAACTTGGTCTATACTCTTTTTAATTGGACTGCTTTCTGTATTTTGAATAGGCTCGGCTTGTCTTGTGGAAATGCTTACGTTTATATTTTCTTCTTTAGCGGAAAAACTGATATTTCCGCTGTCTTTATCATATTTCAAAGCACCTTTTTTATTCCAATAATCAAATGCGTTTATAACGTCGCTTTCAAGCAAATTAAGCTGACTTGCAATACTGCTTGCGGACATTTCATATCCGTAAACCGCAAGAGACAGTGCAAGCAGGTATACTTTAACATAAGCACCGTTTGCCTCAGGCATATAATTTTCTATAAAATCCACCGATACGGGGATATAATCAATATTACAACTAAATTTAAGCATAACTAAAAATCTCTCCATATAAGTTATTTGGGCTGATGAAAAACTGTCACTGGCCTTATTTATATATTATATATCAGTTTGGGTCAAAATGCAAAGATTTATGAAAAAAATTCTAAAATAATACGGTATGCCTCTTGACATACCATATTATTTGTGATAATATAATAAACTGTATCTTAGACTTAAAATCGGGATACTATCCAATAAATTTCACATTATCATTGTATGTATTATAGCATGAATATATACAAAATGCAACCCCAATTTTTTGGAGAGAAATTTAGGATAAAAGGAAAAATACTTAAACTACTATTATGATGATGAGGTGATTTAAGAAAATGGTGCATGAAGTAGAAGTAGGAAAAAATGTGCGTCTAAGCTATTCAAAAATTAAAGAAGTTTTGGATATGCCTAATCTTATAGAGGTACAGAAAGACTCCTATAAGTGGTTTCTTGAAGAAGGTCTAAAGGAAATATTCCACGATATTTCTCCTATAACAGACCACGCCGGTAAGCTTGTACTTGAATTTTTTGATTACAGATTAGATTACAATTCAAAGTACAGCGTTGAAGAATGTAAGGAAAGGGATACAAAGTATGCCGCTCCTTTGAGAGTAAGCGTAAGACTTATTAACACTGAAACAGGCGAAATTAAGGAACAGGAAATATTTATGGGTGATTTCCCTCTAATGACAGAGCAGGGAACATTCGTTATTAACGGTGCTGAACGTGTAATCGTCAGCCAACTTGTACGTTCACCGGGTATTTATTACGAATTTGAACGTGATAAGACAGGTAAACCGCTTTACAGTTCAACAGTTATTCCTTACAGAGGTGCATGGCTTGAATATGAAACAGATTCAAACGATGTTTTCTCGGTAAGAATAGACAGAACAAGAAAATTGCCGGTAACAGTTCTTTTAAGAGCAATGGGACTTGGTTCAAATGCCGAAATACTTGACGTATTCGGTGAGGATATAAGACTTCTTGCAACATTTGAAAAAGATACTACGGAATCAAGAGAAGAAGGACTTCTTGAAATTTATAAAAGACTTCGTCCGGGTGAACCTCTTAACGTAGAAAATGCAGAATCACTTATAATGAATATGTTCTTCGATCCGAGAAGATATGATCTTGCTAAGGTCGGAAGATATAAATTTAATAAAAAGCTTGCTATTTCGGCAAGAATTAAGGGCAGAACACTTGCAGAACCTGTTGCAGACCCGAGAACAGGCGAAATAATCGCTAATGAGGGTGACGCAATAAGTGCGGATTTGGCTATGCAAATCGAAAGAGCAGGTGTAAATCAGGTTGAATTGCTTGTTGAAGGTAAAAAGGTAAGAGTATTCTCTAACAATATGGTTTACCTTGACGAGTATGTTGACTTTGAAGTTGAAGATTTCCCTGTTAAAAAGGTTAGAAAAGCAATTATTGAAGAAATACTTGAAAATGCCGAAACAGAAGATGAAATCAAGGAACAGCTATGGGCAAGAATTGATGAACTTGCTCCTAAGCATATAATTATCGACGATATGTTTGCGTCTGTAAACTATTGTCTAAACCTTGCTAACGGCATAGGTAATGTTGATGACATCGACCACCTTGGAAACAGACGTGTTCGTTGTGTTGGTGAACTTCTTCAAAACCAATTCAGAATTGGTCTTGCTCGTATGGAAAGAACAGTAAGAGAAAGAATGTCAACACAGGAACTTGAAATTATAACACCTACATCATTAATTAATATAAGACCGATAATTGCGACAATAAACGAATTTTTCGGTTCATCACAGTTGTCACAGTTTATGGACCAGAACAACCCTCTTGCCGAACTTCGTCATAAGAGAAGAATTTCAGCACTTGGTCCGGGCGGTCTTTCAAGAGAAAGAGCCGGATTTGAAGTTCGTGATATTCACTATTCTCACTACGGCAGAATGTGTCCTATCGAAACTCCTGAAGGTCCTAACATCGGTTTGATTACATCACTTGCAACATTCGCAAAGATTAATCAATACGGATTTATTGAGGCACCTTACAGAAAAGTTGATAAGGAAACAGGTCGTGTAACAGATGAAATCGTTTATATGACAGCCGATACCGAAGATGAATTTGTAATCGCACAGGCAAACGAACCTCTTGATGAGGAAGGACGTTTTATAGATAAAAAGGTTTCTGCCCGTTACAGAGATGAAATCTTGGAAGTACCGGGTTCAAGAATTGACTATATGGATATTTCACCGAGACAGCTTGTATCGGTTGTTACGGCTTGTATCCCGTTCCTTGAAAACGATGACGCTAACAGAGCACTTATGGGTTCTAACATGCAGTGTCAGGCAGTGCCTCTTTTGACAACGGATTCTCCTATCGTCGGTACAGGTATCGAACATAAGATAGCTAAAGACTCCGGTAGTGCCGTACTTACAAAGGAAGACGGTGTAGTTGAAAAAGTTGCCGCAGACCAAATCGTAATTAAGGGTGACAGCGGTATCAGACATACACACAAACTTATTAAGTTTGCACGTTCAAACCAAAGCTGTTGTATCAACTACAGACCTATCGTTAAAGAGGGCGAAAGAGTTAAGAGAAACGACATAATCGCCGACGGTCCTGCTATGGATAACGGTGAACTTGCACTTGGTAAGAATATTCTTATCGGTTTTATGACTTGGGAAGGTTATAACTACGAGGACGCTGTTCTTATCAGTGAAGAACTTGTTAAAAATGATGTGTTCACATCAATTCACGTTGAAGAATATGAATGTGAAGCACGTGATACAAAACTTGGCCCTGAAGAAATTACAAGAGATATTCCTAACGTATCGGAAGATACTCTAAAGGACCTTGACGAACAGGGTATTATCAGAATCGGTGCGGAAGTACACGCAGGTGATATTCTTGTCGGTAAAGTTACACCAAAAGGTGAAACAGAGCTTACAGCAGAAGAAAGACTTCTTCGTGCAATTTTCGGTGAAAAGGCAAGAGAAGTAAGAGATACATCACTTCGTGTTCCACACGGTGAACAGGGTATAATTATAGATGTTAAGAAGTTCACAAGAGAAAACGGCGATGAATTGTCACCGGGCGTAAATGAAGTTGTACGTTGTGTTATCGCTCAAAAGAGAAAGATTTCTGTCGGCGATAAGATGGCAGGTCGTCACGGTAATAAGGGTGTCGTTTCAAGAGTATTGCCGCAGGAAGATATGCCATTCCTTGAAGACGGTACACCACTACAAATCGTTCTTAACCCTTTGGGCGTGCCTTCTCGTATGAACATCGGTCAGGTGCTTGAAATGCACTTGGGCTACGCATACAGATGTCTAAGCTTAAAGACTCGTGAACAGCTTGAAAATACAATTATTGACGATAATTTCAGACAAAACATAATTGACGCTAAGTCAAAGGCAAGAGAAGGAAGATTTATTAAACTTGCAACTCCTGTATTTGACGGTGCACAGGACGAAGATATAAAACTTGCATTTAAAGAGGCAGGTTTAAGACCTGACTTTAAGTCAGTCGTATATGACGGACGTACGGGTGAAAAGTTTGATAACCCTGTTACAGTCGGTGTCATGTATTACTTGAAACTTCACCATCTTGTTGATGATAAGATTCACGCACGTTCAACAGGTCCTTACTCACTTGTTACTCAACAGCCTTTGGGCGGTAAAGCTCAGTTCGGCGGTCAGCGTTTCGGTGAAATGGAAGTTTGGGCTTTGGAGGCTTACGGTGCCGCTTATACATTGCAGGAAATCCTGACAGTTAAATCTGACGATATTGTCGGTCGTGTTAAGACATACGAGGCAATCGTTAAGGGTGAAAATATTCCTAAGTCAGGTATTCCTGAATCATTTAAGGTACTTGTTAAGGAACTTCAGTCACTTGCACTTGATATTAAGATTCTTAATCATAATATGGAAGAAATCGACCTTGACGCATCATTTGAAGATGAGGACGAAGGTGTTGTAAGCGAAGAACTTGTACAAACAATGGAAGACAAGGACGGAATTACAGATACTTTTGATGAAAATGATCTTGATGATGCAAGTATGGTTTTGGATGATTCAGACGAAGATGATTTCGGCGTTGATGATTCTGATGATATTGATTTCAACGATGACGACGAAATATAATCATGACGTGTGAATAGACTATGGAGGTTTTTAGATGTTAGAATTTAACAGCTTTGAGGCAATTAAAATCGGTTTAGCTTCTCCCGAGACAATACTAAGTTGGTCACACGGTGAAGTTTTAAAGCCTGAAACCATAAACTACCGTACTCTTAAGCCTGAAAAGGACGGATTATTCTGTGAAAAGATTTTCGGTCCTACAAAGGATTGGGAGTGTCACTGTGGTAAATATAAGAAAATCAGATTTAAAGGAAAGGTCTGCGAACGCTGCGGAGTTGAAGTAACAAAAGCAAAAGTAAGACGTGAAAGAATGGGACATATTGCTCTTGCAACTCCTGTTTCACATATTTGGTATTTCAAAGGCGTTCCGTCATCAATGGGACTTATCATTGACCTTTCTCCAAGACAGCTTGAAAAGGTACTTTACTTTGCATCATATATTGTAACTGATCCGGGTACTTCAAACCTTATGCAAAATCAGATTCTTTCAGAGGCTGAATATCGTGAGGCATATGAAAAGTACGGCGATAAGTTCAAAGCAGGTATGGGTGCAGAGGCTATCAAGACTTTGCTTGAAAGAATTGATCTTGAAGAACTTTCAAGAGAATTAAAGGAAGAGCTTGACGCTACACAAGGACAAAAGAAAGCAAGAATTATTAAAAGACTTGAAATTGTAGAGGCATTCAGACTTTCGGGTAACAGACCTGAATGGATGATTATGACTGTTATTCCGGTAATTCCGCCGGAACTTAGACCTATGGTACAGCTTGACGGCGGACGTTTTGCAACGTCTGACCTTAATGACCTTTACAGAAGAGTTATAAACAGAAACAATCGTTTAAAAAGACTTCTTGAACTTGGTGCTCCTGATATTATTATCAGAAACGAAAAACGTATGTTACAAGAGGCTGTTGACGCACTTATCAATAACGGTCGTCGCGGAAGAACTGTAACAGGACCGGGTAACAGACCGCTAAAATCACTTTCGGATATGCTTAAAGGTAAGCAGGGACGTTTCCGTCAAAACTTGCTTGGTAAGCGTGTTGACTACTCAGGTCGTAGCGTTATCGTTGTAGGTCCGGAAATGAAGATTTATCAGTGCGGTGTGCCAAAGGAAATGGCTATCGAATTGTTTAAGCCTTTCGTAATGAAAGAACTTGTATCTCGCGGACTTGCACATAATATAAAGAGTGCAAAGAGAATGGTTGAGAGAACAAAGCCGGAGGTTTGGGACGTTCTTGAGGATGTAATTAAGGAGCATCCTGTACTTCTAAACCGTGCGCCTACACTTCACAGACTTGGTATTCAAGCATTTGAGCCAAAACTTGTTGAAGGACGTGCTCTAAAACTTCATCCGCTTGTATGTACGGCTTATAACGCCGACTTCGACGGTGACCAGATGGCTATCCACGTTCCTCTTTCACCGGAGGCACAGGCCGAGGCACGTTTCCTAATGCTTTCAGCAAATAACTTGCTTAAACCGCAGGATGGACACCCTGTAACAGTTCCTACACAGGATATGATTTTGGGTTCTTACTACTTGACAATTCAAAAGGAACATTATGACAGAATTATTGATACAATTCTTGATGATGAATCTAAAATAAATGTATTAATCGAAAGACTTTCTGATATGGAACAGGAAGAAAACGTTGTTATATACAATGAAGAAGAACCAATCAAGAGCTTTACTGATGTAAGAGAGGCTCTTAAATATATGAGAGAGTTGCCGGAAGTTGCAATGAATGAAACAGAAATTCACGCAAATCCTGTAACTTTGGTATTACCAAATAAATCACTTCAAATTTCACTAAAGAAATTAATAAGTGAGGCTAAGAAGCTTGTAATAAAGAAGTATACTACATTTGACGAGGCACTTCTTGCTTATTATAATCACGAAGTAACTCTACACGAAAGAATTCTTGTTGAAGTTACAAAGAAGATTAACGGAGTAGAAAAGTCAAAACTTATCGGTACAACTGTCGGTAGAATTATATTCAATAATAATATTCCTCAGCATATCGGTTATATTGACAGATCAAATCCTGAAAATGAATTTGACCTTGAAATCGACTTTGTTGTAGGTAAGAAACAGCTTGGTAAAATTATTGATAAGTGTATCAGAGTTTGCGGTACTTCAGAAACAGCCGAAGTGCTTGATAAGATTAAGGCTACAGGTTATAAGTATTCTACAAGAGGTGCTATAACTGTTGCCGTATCAGATATCGAGGTTCCTGAAAAGAAACAAGTTATCCTTGCTGACGCTGAAAAGCAAGTCGAAGGAATTATGCAGAAGTATCAGATGGGTCTTCTTACAAATGAAGAACGTTATCAACAGACAATTAAAATTTGGGCAAAGGCTTCATCTGATGTCACAGACGCCATGATGGAACACCTTGGTGAGTTCAACCCAATCTTTATGATGGCTGACTCAGGTGCCCGTGGTAGCGTTAACCAAATTCGTCAGCTTGCAGCTATGCGTGGACTTATGGCGGATACACAGGGTAGAACAGTCGAAATTCCTATCCGTGCTAACTTCCGAGAAGGTCTTAACGTACTTGAATACTTTATTTCATCACACGGTGCGCGTAAAGGTCTTACAGATACGGCTCTTAGAACAGCCGACTCAGGTTATCTTACTCGTCGTCTTGTTGACGTATCACAGGATGTTATCGTTCGTGAAATCGACTGCGGTACTGATGAAGGTGAATGGGTAACTGAAATCACTGACGGTAAAGAAAGTATCGAACCGCTATATGACCGTATCGTCGGCCGTACAGCTATGCAGGATGTTATTCACCCTGAAACAGGCGAAGTTCTTGCAAAGAACGGTGAACTTATAACAGACGTACAGGCTAATAATATTGTTAATGCCGGTATCGAAAAAGTATATATCAGAAGCGTACTTACTTGTAAGTCAAAAATCGGTGTTTGTGCTAAATGTTACGGTACAAACCTTGCTACAGGTGAACTTGTTAATGTCGGTGAGGCAGTTGGTATTATTGCCGCACAGTCAATCGGTGAACCGGGTACACAGCTTACAATGCGTACTTTCCACGCCGGCGGTGTTGCGTCGGGTAGCGATATTACACAGGGTCTTCCTCGTGTCGAGGAACTTTTCGAGGCAAGACGTCCGAAGGGTCTTGCTATAATCTCAGAAATCGGCGGTACAATTACTGTAACAGAATCAAAGCGTAAGAGAGAAGTTACAGTTGCCAATGACCAGACAGGTGAGGCTAAGACTTATACAATTCCATACGGTTCAAGTATTAAAGTTCATGACGGTGATGTTATTGGGGCGGGTGACGAACTTACAATGGGTTCTGTAAATCCTAATGATATTCTTCATATCAGAGGTCCTCATGCCGTTCAGGTTTATATCGCGCGTGAAGTTCAGAGAACATACCGTATGCAGGGTGTTGACATCAACGATAAGCACGTCGAAGTTATCACACGTCAAATGTTGCGTAAGGTTAGAGTTGAAGAGGCAGGCGAAACTGATCTTCTTATCGGTTCACTTGTTGATAAGTTTGAACTTGAAGAGGCAAACGAGAGAGTTAAGGAAAAGGGCGGTACTGAATTTGCAACTGCATCTCCTGTACTTCTTGGTATCACTAAGGCTTCTCTTGCAACCGAATCATTCCTTTCAGCCGCATCATTCCAGGAAACTACAAAGGTTCTTACAGATGCAGCTATTAAGGGTAAGGTTGACCCGCTTCTTGGTCTAAAGGAAAATGTTATCATCGGTAAACTTATTCCTGCCGGTACAGGTATGAGTATGTATAAAGATATTAATATCACTATCGACGGCGAAGAAGTTGACAACGAAGAAATAGAATAAGATAATTATGAACTGCTGTGAATTTTCACAGCAGTTCATTTTGTTTAAAAAAATTATATATAAAACTGATATAAATAGGCTGCTTTTTGTGCAAAAGGAAGAATTAATCATTAAAATGATATAAATTTAACATATAGGCTTGTATATTTTATAAATTTGATGTAAAATATATATAAATGGGCATATACTATGCTCACTCAAAGATAAAAAAATATATATATTTTTTAGGAGGAATTTAAAATGGCAGTTAAAGTTGCGATTAACGGATTCGGACGTATTGGACGTCTTGCATTCAGACAGATGTTTGGCGCAGAGGGTTATGAAGTTGTTGCTATCAACGACCTTACAAGCCCAAAGATGCTTGCTCATCTACTAAAGTATGATTCATCACAAGGTAAGTATGAAAAGGCTGATACAGTTTCAGCAGGTGAAGATTCAATCACAGTTGATGGTAAGGAAATCAAAATCTACGCTTTCCCTGATGCAAATAATTGTCCATGGGGCGAACTTGACGTAGACGTAGTTCTTGAATGCTCAGGTTTCTATACATCAAAAGAAAAGGCTCAGGCTCATATCAATGCCGGTGCTAAGAAAGTTGTTATTTCTGCTCCTGCAGGCAACGACCTACCAACAATCGTTTACAACGTAAACCACGAAACACTAAAGAAGGGCGACAACATCATTTCAGCTGCTTCTTGTACAACAAACTGCTTGGCTCCTATGGCAGACGCACTTAACAAGTACGCTCCAATTCAGTCAGGTATCATGTGCACAATTCACGCTTACACAGGTGACCAAATGACTCTTGACGGTCCTCAAAGAAAGGGTGACCTAAGAAGATCAAGAGCTGCTGCTGTAAACATCGTTCCTAACTCAACAGGTGCTGCAAAGGCTATCGGTCTTGTTATTCCTGAACTAAACGGTAAGCTTATCGGCTCAGCTCAGAGAGTTCCAACTCCAACAGGTTCAACAACAATCCTTACAGCTGTTGTTAAGGGTGACGTTACAGTTGACGGTATCAACGCTGCTATGAAGGCTGCTTCAAACGAATCATTCGGTTACAACACAGATGAAATCGTTTCATCAGATATCGTTGGTATGAGATACGGTTCACTATTCGATTCAACACAAACAATGGTTGCTGAAATCGGTGACGGTCTTTACGAAGTACAAGTTGTTTCATGGTATGATAACGAAAACTCATACACATCACAGATGGTTAGAACAATTAAGTATTTCTCAGAAAATTGCTAATCACAATTTGAACTTTTTTAAACAACTGCCTTTATGGCAGTTGTTTTTTTATATTTGAAATTTTCAAAAATTTCGTAGGGGCGATCATAGGTCGCCCTATTATGCTTTAAGTTTGTCAAAAATAGTTTTATCACATACAAAACCTCGTAGCGGAGATCATTGACCGCCACTTTTTTGTCTTTTATATTGACACGAATTAAAATTTAATTTATACTATTGTTATAGTAAAAAAGAAAAAGGGGATAAGTATGAAATTGCCTGAAAAATTTGAGGACAGAATGAAAAAAATGCTCGGAGATGAGTATGATGATTTTATAAAATCAATGGACGAAACTCCGATATTTACGGGAATACGCATAAATACATCAAAAGTCGGTGCAAAAGACGCAGTAATCAAAGAATTTGGTGAACTTCAGAATGTACCTTGGTGCAGCGACGGATTTTATGCAGATAAGTCTAAAATTTCAGGTAATCACCCTTATCACCTTGCGGGACTTTTTTATTTTCAGGAGCCGTCCGCAATGTCAACCGTATCGGCTTTGAATATTGAAAGTGATGATTATGTACTTGATTTGTGTGCCGCACCCGGTGGTAAGGCTACTCAGGCAGGTGCATTTATCGGCAAAAACGGATTGCTTGTTGCAAATGAAATTGTAAAAAATCGTGCAAATATATTGTCTGACAATATAGACAGATTTGGTTTGACTAATGCAGTAGTCACAAATGAAACACCTCAAAAGCTGGCTGAAAAATATGTGCATTTTTTTGACAAGATTATAGTTGACGCACCGTGCAGCGGTGAGGGAATGTTCAGAAAAGAGCCGCAGGCAGTGGACGAATGGAGTGTTGAACATACGGTTTCGTGCGGCATAAGACAGAAACATATACTTGATTGTGCAATGAAAATGCTTAAAGGCGGCGGATATATTGTGTATTCAACGTGCACGTTTGCACCGGAGGAAAATGAGCAGGTGTGTGCGTATATGCTTGAAAATTATAATGTGGAACTTGTAGAACCGAATAATCTTGATATGCTGTATAAAGGCAGAGGAGAGTGGTCAAATTCCGACTATGATATGAGCAAAACGCGAAGAATTTTTCCGCATAAAAATAACGGTGAGGGGCATTTTGTGGCACTGTTTCACAGTTTGGACAATTACGAAAGTGAAGTAAGTAAGCCTAAAAAAACAAGTATGACGGACGCCGAAAAGGTATACAGACAATTTGAAAAAGAGTTTTTGAATACAGAACTTGACGGTGAATTTTGTCTGTTCGGAGAACAGCTTTACTTGAAACCGAAATGTATTGACGTTGATAAAATTAAGGTTGTCAGAAACGGTCTTAATCTCGGAATATATCGTAAAAACAGATTTGAGCCGTCATACGCACTTTGCCTGACACTTAAAAAAGAAGATTTTAAGAATACCGTTGATTTTGAATGTGACAGTGAAGAACTTAAAAAGTATCTTATGGGTAATACAGTCGAATGTGATAAAAAAGGCTGGAGTGCCGTAACCGTAAACGGTTATCCGATAGGTTGGGGAAAAGCGTCAAACGGAATACTGAAAAATCATTTTCCTAAATATTTGAGATTGAAAAGATAGGGAGAAAAATTATGAATTTGTTTGAATCTGAACGTAAGGTTATGGACGTTTTGTGGCGTGAGGGCAGTATAACCGCAGGTGAAATTGCAAAAATACTGAATATTGATATTGGATGGAACAGAAACACTACATATACAGTGATAAATAAGTGCATAAAAAAGGGTTATATATCGCGTGGAGAGGATAAATTTATTTGTACCCCTGTTATAACGAAAGATGAAGTAAAAAACGATGAATTGGAAGAATTGATGAAAAAATATTTTGATAATTCACCCGTAAAACTGTTTACTTCCGTTGTAAATCTGGCAGATAAACAGGAACTAAAGAAAATGAAGAAGATTATAAAAAATACCGCTAATCTTTAGATATTAGCGGTATTTTAATTTTAGTCTTTTATTAATTGATAAAATTCATTACGCAATTCGTGGTCGGTGTCAAAAAGACCGCGTATAGCACTTGTGCGTGTTTTAGCACCACGAGCCTTGATACCGCGAGCTGTCATACAGCTATGCTCACCCTCAACAACAACGATTACGTCCTCAGTATCGCAAACCTTTTGGATAACTTCGGCAATATCCGAGCAGATACGTTCTTGAAGCTGAAGTCTTTTTGAAACCATATCGCATATGCGGGCAATCTTTGAAAGACCTATAACCTTGCCGTTCGGAATATATCCGACATGGCAATGCATATTGTACATAAGTGCAAGGTGATGTTCACAGTGACTGAAAACTTCAATATCTTTAACGATTACAAGGTCGTTTGAGTCAACCTCAAAGCACTTGTTAAACATTTCAGCGATTTCGTCATTGGTGTATCGCATACCCTCAAAAATTTCGTCATACATACGCGCAACGCGGTCGGGAGTATCCTTTAATCCCTCACGGTCGGGGTCATCGCCAAGTTCTGTAAGAATTGTGCGTATAGCCTCTTTTATCTTTTCGTGATTAAATTCTTTTTTCATTTAAACACCTCTTTCTTCCGGATCCCAGATAACCTTGTGAAGTTGAATTTGAAATGTTGCGTCACAAAGCACAGGCTCTTTAAGCATTATATTGACAAGTTTTTGTGCGTCATACATTCCGTAAACCGCACCGAGATAAATGTGCGGCATTTCGGTATAAACTTGTTTTAACTTCTTGACTATATCAATAGTCAAGTTCATATCTTCGTCAGAGCCTATAACGAATTTGATAACATCGCAAGGCCGTAAATTAATAAAATTATTCCAAATCATTTTGTCGGTCATACCGCTTGACGGAAGTTTGTAGTCGATAGTAAAAAACAAATTATCCGACTTCGGCACTTTGCCGAGAAAATCAACTATATCAACTGCGCCGTTCGTTTCAATATTAACATCACAGCCGATTTCGGTCAGTTTTGAAACAAGCTCTGCACTGTCGGTATGAACAAGAGGCTCACCGCCTGTAAGCGTAACACGCTTGTAAGTCATATTAACCTTTGAAATAATTTCATCAACAGTCATTTCAGTATATTCACATGGTGTTTCTTCACCAAACAGTGAATAAACCGTATCGCAGTACGAACAGCGTAGGTTACAGCCTGCAAGGCGTATAAATGTTGCACATTGTCCTGTTCGTATGCCCTCGCCGTCAATACTGTCAAAAATTTCGATTACTTTCATTTTGATTTTCCTTATAACAGTTTTATTTTAACATCATCTTTGATGTAGCTTGCAATGTTGTCCTGACTTTCCTGTACGTCAACACGATAACAGAATGGTGCAAGCTCATCGCAAATGTATTTCGCCAAGTTTTCGGCAGTAGGATTGAACGGTACAACTTCATTAATAACCTTGTGGTCAAACTTGTCTTGAATTTTGCGTTTGATGTGTGTAAAATCAAGAACCATACCGTTTTTGTCAAGAGTTTCACTTTGAAGATATACGTCAATTATCCAGTTGTGACCATGAAAATTCGTACATTTTGAGTCGTAGTCAAGGTCTAACTTATGTGCCGCACTTATTTCAAATCTTTTCTTTACTTCGTACATTTTTTCATCTCCATATATTGTTCGTAACCGCGTCTTCTGAGCGTGCATGACGGACAGTGTCCGCAGCCTTCGCCGAGTACGCCGTTATAACAAGTAAGTGTTTCGTTGTAAATAGTGTCAAGTACACCCAAATCGTCAGCCATTTTCCAAGTTTCAGCCTTATTCAGCCACATAAGCGGTGTGTGGATAACAAAATTGTAATCCATAGCAAGATTGATTGTAACATTAAGAGATTTAACGAAAATATCACGACAATCCGGATAACCCGAAAAATCTGTTTCGCATACGCCTGTTACAAGGTCTGTTATGCCGTGAGTTTTTGCATATATAGCGGCATAGCTTAAAAATAATAAGTTTCTGCCCTCAACAAATGTATTCGGAGGTGCACCCTCCGGCTTTGTTTCCTCAACGGGAATATCTTCACGCGTAAGTGAATTTGCGGAAAGCTGATTTATAATAGGTGTCGGAACGATTTCATAAGGAATACCGACTTTTTTACAAATCTTGTCTGCACATTCAAGCTCAAGCTTGTGACGCTGACCGTAGTCAAAACCTATTGCAGATACATTTTCTTTACCAAATTTGTCTATTGCCCAGAACAGACAAGTTGTACTGTCCTGACCGCCCGATAAAACAACAAGTGCTTTTCTGTTTTTCATTTTAATCCTCCATTTATTTCAAACTGTCAAACAATCTGTTTTCAGCGATTTTTTCATATTTAGTACCCGGTTGACCGTAGTTTGCAAACGGATAAATAGATATGCCGCCGCGCGGCGTGAAAATACCTTTAACTTCAAGATATTTCGGTTCCATAAGTTTAACAAGGTCTTTCATTATAATATTGATACAGTCCTCGTGAAAATCACCTTGATTTCTGAAACTGAAAAGATACAGCTTTAATGATTTTGATTCAACCATTTTCACGTTTGGAATATAGTTGATGGTGATTTTTGCAAAATCCGGCTGACCTGTGATTGGGCAAAGCGACGTAAATTCGGGACAGTCAAACGTTACCATATAATCGTTGCCTTGGTGCTTGTTTACGAATGTTTCAAGTACCTCCGGTGCATATGTGTCCTTGTAGACTGTTTTTTTGTTACCTAAAAGTGATAAACCCTCTGTTTCTTCTTTGTTTCTCGGCATAATAAACTCCTTTTATTCCATTAACCATTTCATTTTTTGAGAGGTTGCGTGAGTCATAATTTCTTCAAGCTTTTCTCTGTCACTGTTTTCGACCGCTTCGGCAATCTTTCCGAGACTTGCCTGCATTTCGTGTATTCTGTTTACAAGCTGTTCCTTGTTTTCAACGAAAAGTTCGCTCCACATTTGAGCGTTTATAATCGCGACTCTTGTACAGTCACGCAAACTTCCCGCACTGAAAAACGTTGAACGTTCAATCATAGGATTGTCGCAAAGAGCAACGGCTACAACGTGCATAAGCTGACTTGTGTATGCGATTACCGCGTCATGTTCTTCCGGTGTTGTTGTGACAACGTGCTTACAGCCGATATATTCGGCAAGCTCACGAATAAGAGCAATATTTTCGGGTTTGTTTTTCTTTGTCGGCGTAATCAGAAATGACGCTTTGTTGAAAAGTGTGTCGGTCGAACTTTGATAACCGCCGACTTCACGTCCTGCCATAGGATGTGCGCCGATAAAGTCCACATTGTCGGGAAGTATTTTAGACATTTCATCAATCATAAAACTCTTAACACCGGAAACGTCTGTTATAACCGCACCCGGTTTGATGTGTGACAAGTTGTTTTTAACCATATCGACATTAAGCTGCGGATAAAGACAAAGTATGATTAAATCAGCATTATCCATTACTTCGCCTACGTCCGAACTTCCTTCGTCTATTGCACCGTCCTGCTTTGCAAGTAAGACAGTTTCGGATGTTCGGTTGTATGCTGAAATTGTGCAGTTGTGAAAACCGCGAAGTCTGCGTGCGATTGAACCGCCGATTAAACCCAAACCAATTATTGCTACTTTCATTTATTTTCACTCCGTTCTACCATAATTCAAACTATATTTTATCACAAAATTCGCAAATTGTGAATATATATATTAAAATTTTATATTTTTACCTATCGGCTATTGACGATATATATGTTGAAATGATAAAATATTAAATTGAATACTTATAATTTGAAATAGGAGATTAGTATGTGGAGTGCAGATAAATGGGAGCAGTACAGACTTATAGACAGTGCTGACGGAGAAAAACTTGAATATTGGGGAGATTATCTTTTAAGACGTCCCGACCCACAGGCAGTCTGGAGTTTAAAATCTGATAAAAAACTTTGGAATAAGGCTGACGCTTGGTATCACCGTTCAAAATCGGGCGGCGGAAAGTGGGAGTACTTGAATAAGAAACTTCCCGAGCGTTGGACTGTTAATTATCGCAATTTGACTTTTAATATAAAGCCTATGGGATTTAAGCATACAGGACTTTTCCCCGAACAAGCTGTAAATTGGGATTGGTTTTCGGAGCTTATAAAAAAGGCGGACAGACCTATAAGAGTACTTAACCTTTTTGCATATACAGGCGGTGCAACAGTTGCGGCACTTGAAGCAGGTGCGGAGGTTGTACACGTTGACGCGTCAAAGGGTATGGTAACTTGGGCAAAAGAAAATGTTGTGTCGTCGGGACTTGGCGACAGACCCGTAAGATATATTGTCGATGACGTTGTTAAATTCGTACAGCGTGAAAACAGACGCGGTCGTCAGTATGATGCAATAATTATGGATCCGCCGTCATACGGCAGAGGTCCGTCAGGTGAGGTTTGGAAGATTGAAAATGAACTTTATCCGTTAATTGAAGAATGTATGAAAATTCTTTCGGATAAACCGTTATTTTTCCTTATAAATTCATATACGACAGGTCTTAGCGCACAAGTGCTTATAAATGTACTCTCTATGACCGTAGGCAGAAAATACGGCGGTAAAATCACTGCCGACGAAATCGGACTTACAATGAAATCAAACGGGTTAGTCCTCCCATGCGGTATCAGCGGACGCTGGCAAGAATAAAATTGCCCACAGCACTACTTTTTGCTTAGGGTTGGTCGCAGACGTGCCGTCTGCTGCTCACCCAAGCAACCCGGGCAGTACCTCTGTACGGCACCGCAAGTTTCAAAGCAGCATTGTGAACAATTTTATTATAGTTTGCCCACAGCACTACTTTTTGCTTACAGTACAAAATAAATTTAAAGGAACAAATTAAATGATAGAAACAAAAAATCTTTCTTTTATTTACCGTGAAGAAGATATGGAAAGCGGAGAGATAAAAGAGGAAAAAGTTTTAAAGGATATTAACATTGAAATAGAAAAAGGTTCTTTTACCGCCGTACTCGGTCACAACGGCAGCGGAAAATCAACTCTTGCAAAACATTTTAATGCTATACTTTTGCCGTCGGGCGGTAAGGTATATGTAAAGGGTATGGATACGGCTGACGAAAATAATATATTTAATATACGTCAGTCGGCAGGTATGGTTTTCCAAAATCCCGATAACCAAATGGTTGCGGCACTGGTTGAAGATGAGGTGGCGTTTGCACCCGAAAATCTCGGTGTTGAGCCTAAAGAGATACGCAGACGTGTTGACGAGTGTCTTGAAATAGTCAATATGACAAAGTATGCCCAGAGTTCACCGTCAAAGCTTTCGGGCGGTCAAAAACAGAGAGTGGCGATTGCGTCGGTGCTTGCAATGAATCCCGAAATACTTATACTTGACGAGCCGACAGCAATGCTTGACCCAAAAGGCAGAAGTGAAGTTATAAAGACGATAAAAATGCTTAACGAAGAAAAAGACATTACAGTTGTGCTTATAACTCATTATATGGACGAAGCGGCACAGGCGGACAGAACCGTTGTTATTGACGACGGTGAAATTGTGCTTGACGGTACGCCGAAAGAGGTATTTAAAAATGTTGAAAAATTAAAGTCACTCGGTCTTGATGTTCCGCAGGTTACGGAACTTGCGTATGAACTTCGTAAAATGGGGATAGAAATTTCAGATGATGTGCTGACGGTTGATGAGTGTTTTGATGAAATTATAAGAATTTTGGGAGAAACAAAAAGATGATAAAAGCAGAAAACGTTAATTATATATATCAGCAGGGAATGCCTTTTGAACGTCAAGCACTTTATGATGTGAATATTGAAATTGAGGACGGTTCGCTTGTTGCACTTATCGGTCATACAGGCAGCGGAAAATCAACGCTTATTCAGCACTTCAACGCACTTGTAAAACCGACTTCGGGCAAAATTATTATTAACGGTATTGACGTTACCGCTCCGAAAGCCGATTTAAGACTTGTCAGAAAAACAGTCGGACTTGTGTTTCAATATCCCGAACATCAGCTTTTTGAAGAAACTGTATATAAAGATATTGCATTCGGTCCTAAAAATATGGGATTCAGTGATGAAAAAATTGATAAAAGAGTAAGAGAAAGTGCCGCACTTGTCGGACTTAAAGAAAAGCATTTAACGCGTTCGCCGTTCGACTTGTCGGGCGGTCAAAAAAGACGGGTTGCAATAGCCGGTGTGCTTGCAATGAATCCGAAAGTGCTTATACTTGACGAGCCGACCGCGGGACTTGATCCGAAAGGCAGAGATGAAATACTTGCAACGATAAAAAAACTTCACGAAGAAAACAAAGAAATGATAATTATATTCGTTTCACATTCAATGGAGGACGTTGCAAAAACCGCCGAACGTGTAATCGTTATGAATGACGGACACGTTGAAATGCAGGGAACGGTTGCGGAGGTGTTCGCACAAGCGGAGCATTTGCAGAAAATCGGTCTTAATGTACCGCAAGTAACATTGCTTACCGATAAACTGCGACTTGCCGGTTATGATTTGCCCGAGCATATTTATACGGTAAAATATGCCGCGGACGCAATTAAAAAATTAATCGGAGGTGGCGGCAATGTTTAAAGATATAATAATAGGACAGTACGTTCCGGGTAATTCACCGCTCCATAAAATGAATCCGCCCGTAAAAATAATAATGACGATACTTTACATAGTATTGTTGTTCATTTTAAAAAATCCGATTTCATATGTCGTATTTACGATTTATACGGTAACATTAATTCTTATAAGCGGTGTACCTTTTAAAATGATATTAAAAGGCTTAAAGCCAATGCTTTGGATATTTATTTTTACGGCGGTACTTAATGTGTTTATGACGCCGGGTGATACGGTGTGGGCACTGAAGATATTTAAGTTTACTTTAAAGATTACAAAAGAGGGTATCGAATCCGGTTCACTTATGGTTATAAGGCTTTTGTATCTTGTAATGGGAACGTCACTTCTTACGCTTACAACGTCACCTTTACAGCTTACGGACGGAATAGAAAAACTGTTAAAACCCTTCAATAAAATAAAAGTTCCGTCACACGAAATTGCAATGATGATGACTATTGCAATAAGATTTATTCCGACGCTTGCCGAAGAAACGGACAAGATTATGAAAGCACAAATGGCAAGAGGTGCGGACTTTGAAACAGGAAATATAATAAGACGTGCAAAGGCTATGATACCGCTTTTGGTACCGCTTTTTGTAAATGCGTTCAGACGTGCCGACGAGCTTGCAACGGCTATGGAGGCAAGGTGCTACAACGGCGGCAATAACCGTACAAAAATGAAAGAAACGCATATGACTAAAGTCGATTTGGGAGCAAGTATCGTATTTGTTTTGGCGGCTGCTCTTATTATGGCGGTAGAATTTTTAATTGAAATTTAGTAATGGAAATGGTATAATGAGAAATATTAAACTGAAAATTCAATATGACGGTACTGATTATCACGGCTGGCAAATACAGAAAAATGACGTAACAGTACAGGAAACAGTAAAAAAAGCCGTTCAGAAAATTGTGAATGAAGATGTACATTTGACAGGCTGCGGACGAACAGATACAGGCGTTCACGCCGAAAACTATGTATGCAACTTTTTCACAAATTCAAGAATACCGTCTGAAAAATTGCCGTATGCGTTAAACACATATTTACCGAATGACATTGTTTGTTTTGAGGCGGAAGATACTGACGAAAATTTTCATTCAAACAGCAGTGCGGTGAAAAAGAGATATGTTTATAAAATTTTAAACCGTGAATTTCCCGATGCGGTTATGAACAGATATTCGTGGCATTATAAATATCCTTTGGATATAGAAAAAATGCGGATTGCCGCAAAGGCGTTTATCGGTGAACATGATTTTATAGGTTTTGCGTCAAGCGGATTTTCGGTTAAAACAACTGTAAGAGAAATTTATTCGCTTGATGTTGATAAAAACGGGGATATAATAACGATTGATGTTATCGGAAACGGATTTCTTTACAATATGGTAAGAATTATTGCGGGAACGCTTGTTTTTGTCGGCGGCGGAAAGATTAATCCGAACGATATGACAGACATAATAAATTCAAAAGACAGAGAAAGAGCAGGTATAACCGCTCCGCCGCAAGGACTTTGTCTGAAGGAGGTGTATTACTGATGAAAAACGATGATGAAATAAATGAAAGTTCAATAAGTGACCTCATACATTATGCGGAGGACGAAAAACGTAATACATTTGACGATGAACCCGAAACAGATGATGAATTGGATGATGAAATAACGGAAACAGACGATGAAACTGTATCGGATAAGGAAGAACCTGTTTCGGAAGAAGTAAGTGAGGAAAACAAAAAAAACGAAGAAGAACCTGTTTCGGAAGAAGCAGATGAAGAACCGAAAGATGAGCTTGCTTTAGAAGAAGCAGATGAAGAAAATAGTTACGAAGAAGAAAAAACTTTAAGTAATGATGTAAATTACGATGATGATATAGATTATCCCGATTATGAAACGGATGTCGGATTTTTTGACGATTTAAAAATCGGAGACCACAAAGGTATAATCATAGGTGTGATAATAGGTATAATTGTTGTAATTGCTTTTATAATGATAGATACAGGAATAATCGGAAATTACAAAAATAATTTTTCAAACAATATATCTAAAGTATTTAAAACGAGTAAAACAGACAAAAACCAATTACCCGACCCAACACAAAAACCTGACGAACAATACAACACAGAAATAAAGTCAAATGAAATTGTTTCTTTTGAGGGTGCGAATGAAACTGAATTTGTACCGTACAAAAACGGTGTTGTATGTGCAAAAATGAATCATATGTCGTATATTGACGGAACGGGAACTGTCGTGTGGGAAATAGATACGGCGATAGTTGATCCGATATTAAAGGTAGACGGAAATTATATTTTGATTGCCGAAAAAGGCAGAAATAAAATTTGTTTGTACATTGACAATAAACTTCAATATGACGTAGACGATCCCGATACTGTTATGTCGGCGGAACTTTCTTCAAACGGTGATGTAGTGGTTGTTACGGATAAATCGTCATACAGAGGCGGTATATCTGTATATAATAAATCAGGCGAACAAATATTCTCGTGGGCGTCAGGAAGTGACGCGGTTATATGTGCCGATATTTCGGCGGCGTCGAGAAGTGTCGCAGTGGCACTTTTAAATTCCGATGTAACCGCAAAAACAACCGTACAGCTTTTTAACGTAAATGAAACAGAAAGCTATGCAAAAATCGAAATGCCCGATACCGTTGTATATGAACTTCAGTTTGTGGGTGATAAGGTTAATTCGTTTGGCGACAACAGGGTTACGGGAATTTCATCAAGCGGAAAAATTGTTTATGACAACGATTTTTCAAATGTGCAGCTTACACATTCGGCAATAGACTCAAACGGCAATAAACTGTTGGCATTTGACGACGGTAATATACCTATGCTGAATTTGTACAGCAAAAATGGTTTTTTAAAGAACAGTACAACCCTTATAGGCGTTACTGACTTTATAGACATAAATAAAAAATATATACTTTATAACATAGGCAGAGATATTTACTTTGGAAAAACAAATTCAAAAGTAATGTCAAAATATACTGCCGCAATGGATATAAAAAATCTGATTATAGTATCGGATACAACCTTTGTGGTGATTTATTCAAACAGCCTTGAAGTTGTAACCGTATAAAGGGGGTATGGCATGAATATAACTCTTGATATTATTTTATTGGCAGTGATTGTCATATCGTTTGTTATCGGTTATAAAAAAGGATTTGTAAAATCGGTTTGGAAAATAGTCGCATTGGTTGTAACAATAGTGCTTGTTCTTGCACTTAAAACGCCTACGGTAAACTTTCTTGCAGGTTCGGCTTTGGCAAATAACATAAGCACAAAGATTGCGGAAAATGTCAATATTCCGCAAGGCGGAGGTGTTGATATTGCCGAAACGCTGAATTTGCCGGAGTTTATTCAAAGTGATATGACAAATCAAATTGACAGCACCAACAATGCGGTTAATTCGATAAACGAAAAAACCGTAATGTGGCTTACAAATCTTTGCTTGACGGTTATCGCCTGCGTGGCACTGTTTATCATAATACGTCTTATACTTATGGCGGTGTATATGATAATAAACGGTATTACGGAAGCGCCGATTATAAAAGGTGTAAATAAATTTATGGGTGGAATTTTTGCAACGATAAATATAATTTTTATTATATTTTTGTTGCTTGCACTTGTATCAATGTTTGCACCGGCAGAGAGCAATCTGTATGAAATGATTGACAAAACATATGCAGTAAAATATTTATATAATTATAATATATTACTTCAACTATTTATGAAAATCTAAGGAGGAAAAAGAAATGTACAGTGATATAGTAAAAAAAGGATTAGAGAAAACACCTCATCGTTCGCTTTTTAAAGCGTCCGGATTTACAGATGAAGAAATCGAAAGACCGCTTATAGGTGTTGTAAGTGCGAAGAATGAAATCATTCCCGGACACATTCACCTTGATAAAATCGCAGAGGCGGTAAAGACAGGTGTAAGAATTGCCGGCGGTACACCGTTGGAATTTCCTGCAATCGGTGTTTGCGACGGTATCGCAATGGGACATAAGGGAATGAAATATTCTCTTGCAAGCCGTGAGCTTATTGCCGATTCAATCGAATCAATGACTATTGCACACGGTCTTGACGCTCTTGTACTTATTCCAAACTGTGATAAAATCGTTCCGGGTATGCTTATTGCGGCGGCAAGATTAAATATTCCTGCTATCATAGTAAGCGGCGGCCCGATGCTTTCAATTAATTATAAAGACAAGTATCGTGACCTTAATACTGCATTCGAGGCAGTCGGTGCATTTAAAGCAGGTAATATCGATGAGGACGAACTTCTAAGACTTGAAAATGCGGCTTGTCCGTCATGCGGTTCATGTTCGGGTATGTTTACTGCAAACTCAATGAACTGTCTGTGTGAAGTCCTTGGTATGGCTTTACCGGGTAACGGCACAATTCCTGCTGTTTATTCTGAAAGAATACGTCTTGCAAAGCATGCAGGTATGAAGATTATGGAACTTCTTGAAAAGAACATTAAGCCGAGAGATATTATCACTCCGGATTCAATTTATAATGCACTTCGTGTTGATATGGCACTTGGCTGCAGTACAAACTCAATGCTGCACCTTCCTGCAATAGCACATGAGGCAAAAGCACCTATAACACTTGATTACGCAAATGAAATCAGTAAAGAAACACCGAACCTATGTCACCTTGCTCCTGCAGGCGAACATCACGTTCAGGATTTGTATGCGGCAGGCGGTGTTCAGGCACTTATGAACGAGCTTTCAAAGAAGAACTTGTTAAAGCTTGATACAATTACCGCAACAGGTAAGACTTTGGGCGAAAATATTAAGGACTGCACTGTACTTGATTATAACGTAATCCGTCCGATAGATAATCCGTACAGCCAAACAGGCGGTATTGCCGTATTAAAGGGTAATCTTGCTCCTGACGGCTCTGTTGTTAAGAGAAGCGCCGTTGCAAAAGAAATGTTGCAGCACGAAGGCCCTGCAAAGGTTTATAACAGTGAGGAAGAGGCTATTGAGGCTATTTATACAGGTAAGATTGTAAAGGGTGACGTTGTTGTTATCCGTTACGAAGGTCCAAAGGGCGGACCGGGTATGAGAGAAATGCTTTCTCCTACATCTGCAATCTGCGGTATGGGACTTGATAAGGACGTTGCTCTTATTACAGACGGACGTTTCTCAGGCGCTACAAGAGGTGCGGCTATCGGTCACGTTTCACCGGAGGCTGTTGAAGGCGGCCCTATCGCATTTGTACAAGACGGCGATATTATTTCTATTGATATAGATAAATGCCAGATTAACTTTAAGGTCAGCGAAGAAGAATTGGCTAAGCGTAAAGAAAATTGGACTCCGCTTGAACCAAAGGTTAAGACAGGTTATCTAAGAAGATACTCAAAGATGGTTTCTTCTGCAATTCAAGGTGCAGTTATGTTAGACGACTAAAGAACAAATGATTATACAAAAAACGCATTTCTTATATGGAATGCGTTTTTTTATAAGGTTGACAAATCAAATCATTTAAAATATAATGTAGGTAATATATAATAGAAAGAGAGCAAGTATATGCAAGACGGAGTTAAACTTGAACGTAAGACTAAAGATGAACTGAAACAAATAGCGCAAGGTCTTGGAATAGAAAAAATTTCAGCTTTAAAAAAAGATGAAATAATTGCATTGATTCGCGAAAAACGTGAACAGATTGCAAATGAGGAAAAACAGAAAGTGCAACCGAAAAAACGTGAACGTCCGGCAGACGCCGTTGAAGTAAAGGGTGTGCTTGACGTAATGACAGACGGTTTTGGTTTTCTTCGTATGGAGAACTATATGTCGGGTAAAAACGATATATATGTGTCACCTACACAAATAAGAAGATTTAATTTAAAGACCGGTGACGAAATTGTTGGTGATTGCCGACCGTCACAAGATGAAGATAAGTTTTCTCCGTTACTGTTTGTAAAGACTATAAACGGCGACCCGCTTGAAATTGCTTTAAAACGCAGACCGTTTGAACGTCTTACACCGATATATCCGAAAGAAAAAATAAGCCTTGATACAGGTGACAGAACAAGAACCGCATCAAGACTTATAGATTTAATCGCACCAATCGGAAAAGGTCAGAGAGGTATGATAGTTGCACCGCCCAAGGCAGGTAAAACTACTATATTAAAACAAATTGCTCAATCTATATCCGAAAATTATCCCGATATTAAATTGATAGTACTTTTAATAGATGAAAGACCGGAAGAAGTTACTGATATAAAACGTTCAATAGACGGTGAAGTTATATATTCTACATTTGACCAAATGCCCGAAAATCATTGTAAGGTTGCGGAAATGGTGCTTGAAAGAGCGTCAAGACTTGTGGAGCAGAAAAAAGATGTAGTAATTTTGCTTGATTCAATCACAAGACTTGCAAGAGCATATAACTTGACAGTTCAGCCGACAGGAAGAACCTTGTCCGGCGGTCTTGATCCGGACGCATTGTATAAGCCGAAAAAGTTTTTCGGTGCGGCTCGTAATATAGAAGAGGGCGGAAGTCTTACAATTTTGGCAACGGCACTTGTTGAAACGGGCAGCAGAATGGATGATGTTATTTTTGAAGAATTTAAGGGTACGGGTAATATGGAATTGAAGCTCGACAGAAATCTTCAGGAAAAACGAATTTTCCCTGCTATTGATATTTTGAAATCAGGTACAAGACGTGAAGAAGATTTGCTTAATGACCGTGAAAAAGAGGCTTGCTGGATTATAAGACGTGAGCTTGGCAGAAATTCAAATACCGAAACTATTGTCAGCTTTTTGCAGTATATGAGAAGTACAAGCAGCAATAAAGATTTTGTTGAGTTGATTATTAATAATTACGGAAGAAAATAATTTTTTGAGAACTGTAACAATTTGTTACAGTTCTTTTTCTTATTGTAATCGATGCAAATAGTATATATAATAAGAAATAATCCACAATATATAGTATAATGAAAAAAAGTTCAAAAAAAATGAAAAAAAGTGTTGACAAAAGGGGTAATAGAGTGTATAATAATCAAGTCGTCAGTTGAGAGGGCTAAAGAACACGGGAAGAGAAGTGTTCGGGGTTGAGAAGAAGTTAAAAACTTTTTCAAAAAACTTTTAAAAAAGTCTTGACAAACTGAAAACGATGTGATAGAATAAACAAGCTGTCGCAAGAGAGTATGTACATTGAAAGATAAATAGTGCAGGTTTTATGTCAAACATTTGCTTTGCAAATGTAAAACTATTGAGTTTTTTATGACAGAAATTCGGATAAAAATTACGAAGAGAAGTCAGTTAGTAATTAAGAGCTAACAAACAATCGAGTATATAAGAGCAGAGATGCTTTAATATAACCATTTAAACGAGAGTTTGATCCTGGCTCAGGACGAACGCTGGCGGCGTGCCTAACACATGCAAGTCGAACGAGAATCTTTGAACAGATCTTTTCGGAGTGACGTTTAAAGAGGAAAGTGGCGGACGGGCGAGTAACGCGTGAGTAACCTGCCCATAAGAGGGGGATAATCCATGGAAACGTGGACTAATACCGCATATTGTAATAAAATCGCATGATTTAATTATGAAAGATTTATCGCTTATGGATGGACTCGCGTCAGATTAGATAGTTGGTGAGGTAACGGCTCACCAAGTCAACGATCTGTAGCCGAACTGAGAGGTTGATCGGCCGCATTGGGACTGAGACACGGCCCAGACTCCTACGGGAGGCAGCAGTGGGGAATATTGCGCAATGGGGGCAACCCTGACGCAGCAACGCCGCGTGCAGGAAGAAGGTCTTCGGATTGTAAACTGTTGTCGCAAGGGAAGAAGACAGTGACGGTACCTTGTGAGAAAGTCACGGCTAACTACGTGCCAGCAGCCGCGGTAATACGTAGGTGACAAGCGTTGTCCGGATTTACTGGGTGTAAAGGGCGCGTAGGCGGACTGTCAAGTCAGTCGTGAAATACCGGGGCTTAACCCCGGGGCTGCGATTGAAACTGACAGCCTTGAGTATCGGAGAGGAAAGCGGAATTCCTAGTGTAGCGGTGAAATGCGTAGATATTAGGAGGAACACCAGTGGCGAAGGCGGCTTTCTGGACGACAACTGACGCTGAGGCGCGAAAGCGTGGGGAGCAAACAGGATTAGATACCCTGGTAGTCCACGCCGTAAACGATGGATACTAGGTGTAGGAGGTATCGACCCCTTCTGTGCCGCAGTTAACACAATAAGTATCCCACCTGGGGAGTACGACCGCAAGGTTGAAACTCAAAGGAATTGACGGGGGCCCGCACAAGCAGTGGAGTATGTGGTTTAATTCGAAGCAACGCGAAGAACCTTACCTGGGCTTGACATCCCTGGAATCGAGTAGAGATACTTGAGTGCCTTCGGGAATCAGGTGACAGGTGGTGCATGGTTGTCGTCAGCTCGTGTCGTGAGATGTTGGGTTAAGTCCCGCAACGAGCGCAACCCCTATTGTCAGTTGCCATCATTAAGTTGGGCACTCTGGCGAGACTGCCGGTGACAAATCGGAGGAAGGTGGGGACGACGTCAAATCATCATGCCCCTTATGCCCAGGGCTACACACGTACTACAATGGCCGATAACAAAGTGCAGCGAAACCGTGAGGTGGAGCGAATCACAAAACTCGGTCTCAGTTCAGATTGCAGGCTGCAACTCGCCTGCATGAAGTTGGAATTGCTAGTAATCGCGGATCAGAATGCCGCGGTGAATACGTTCCCGGGCCTTGTACACACCGCCCGTCACACCATGAGAGTCGATAACACCCGAAGCCTGTGAGCTAACCTATTAGGAGGCAGCAGTCGAAGGTGGGGTTGATGATTGGGGTGAAGTCGTAACAAGGTAGCCGTATCGGAAGGTGCGGCTGGATCACCTCCTTTCTAAGGAGAACCGATTGAGCGAATAGCTTAGTCAAAATTCTTAAGGTCGAACGATAGAAATATCGTCAGAGACAGAACTTGTACTGTTTATCTTTGAATGCACACGTTATTTTGCGAAGCAAAAAACGTGAAGCGCTTTGAAAATTTTAATTTTCGAAGGCTCAGCGGTAGCTGACATCCCTGATATGTAAGGAATGAGCTTTACGTTTTAAAATGTAGAATAATATGAACATTCATAACGAAATATTGATATAAGTGGGAAAAGGAAACTGAACCCAATAGAAACCCTGCATGGGCCTATAGCTCAGCCGGTTAGAGCGCACGCCTGATAAGCGTGAGGTCGGTGGTTCGAG